>VTLG01009188.1_pt1 | contig 37399 bp, 56 predicted proteins | sample 4694571 | NCBI WGS metagenome assembly VTLG01 (sample SAMN12604809, study PRJNA352737) | marine metagenome | biome: ENVO:00000447; feature: ENVO:00000209|ENVO:00000569|ENVO:01000036; material: ENVO:00002151; isolation source: viral sequences binned using virsorter ...
TTTAAATCTGTCACTCTTTTGATTCTTCTGTGTACTCAGCCTCGATAGTCTTAAATTCTTCTTCTTCTTTTTTCTCTATCGCCTTTACGGACTCTACTATTATATTAATACCCAAGTCCTGATGGTCGTGTGTAATTTCTACTGCTTTACTTGTGGGAATAATCCTGTCCATACACATCTTAAGACAGTGACGGTCCCCTTCTAAAGCTAAATCTATCACCTTTTGAACTATTTCAGGCCCTTTATTGGACATTAGTTCTCTGGATAGCTTAGTGTACTTGTTTAACGACCCTTTTGTTCTTCCTGCTGGATTTAAAGGAGGCATTCCTTTATATAAATTTGGATTACCTCTTTTTCTTTTTACAACTGGAGCATCTTGGTCGGTTTTCGTAGAAGAAACCATCAATATTATTCCTTTTTGACTTTGCCCTAACAACTTAGGGAGACAAATCCTCTACTTAAGAGTTCTTAAGGGGCGAGGAGTAAGTGATTAACTTAAAAATAAACACTTAAAGTTTTCCACTTTGGGTTCTTAAGTGTTCTTAAGTAGATAATCACTGAATATACTATATTCTATCATATTTTAGCTCTTTAGTCAACTCTTTGGGGCCTGTCAAGCACTATTTTTAACTTTATTTTAATATTTATGTAATTTTAGAGGGTCCAAATTGCTTCTCATGTGGTCCTGAGAGTGTTGCAATAATTATACCGATCCTCTAAGGGGGTCCCCCATCGACACCCAAGGAAATCGAAAAGGGATCGCTTTTTTGTGACATAAATACCACACTGGTACTCAAAAGACACAGGTGTGCCTGGAATGTCACACTGTTGCAGAAATACCACAGTGTTGCCTAAGTGTCACATGTGGCCTGGATGCCACAGTGTTGCATAAATGTCACACAGGTCCATGTGGGCATTTTAAGACCCGTAGGTGACATTTAGGTAGTTTAGGGCGTGTTACTACCTAAAACACGCTAACGCAGATTTAGATATTCCGAAGTGGTCCAGTGTGGTCCAGAGAAATACGAAAGAAGTATGTCTATGATTATGGATATTCGGACCACCACGGACCACACCGGAAACCATGATATTTTTTTGTATATATATATGTATAAGCGCTTGACGGATGTGCGAATATGGCTAAAATCGGGGACAAGACAAACAACAACTATGGAAAAAGGAATATGAAATGAGAACAATAAGAAAATATTATGATGAAAACGGAAAATTTATTGAAACAATTAATGAATTTAAAGGCGTTTACAGTGTCGATGTAGACGACGACATACGTGTCATTAAAGATATTGAGGTTCAAACATTAAAATTGCAGGTTGCTATAAACCGCCTACAAGATCGGTGGTGGAGCCGCACTGAAAAATTCGCAAAGAATGTTTATAAGGCAAATAAAGAGAACATAACTTTTAACTATGATCACAACGATATCTTAACTTGTCGTGACATTACAGAGGATATTTAATTATGACCACTAAAACAGAACTAGCAATTAAAAACGGGGTTTCTTTATTTCATAATCACAAGGTGAAATCTGTTCTAGATGGAATGGGCAAAACCGAAAAAGTAATAAAGAAATCTACTAATGTGAAATTAGGAAAAACTGTTAAGACGGGTATTTTTAAAGGTATGCCCATTTTCACGTTAACTCTCGAAGAACGCGCCACTTGTTCTAGCACGTGCGCCCACTGGAAAACGTGCTATGGTAACAATATGCCGTTCGCTACTCGTTATTCCGCTGGCGAAGAACTAGAAACCACCATAGAAACCGAATTGGAAATCTTAAACCGTAAACATAAAAACGGATTTCTTGTTCGCCTACATATCTTAGGCGATTTCTACAGCGTCGATTATGTTAAAAAATGGGCTAGCTGGTTAAATCGATTTCCTAATTTATTTGTTTATGGTTATTCGGAACGGAAACCTAACACGCCTATCGGGAAATCATTAAACATTCTTAGGAAATCATATGGTAGGCGTTTTATGGTACGCACGTCTGGCGATTTTAAGAGTCGTACAATGACTGCATTATCTTTTGATGATCCTAGGGCTATAAAACAGATTGCCACTAAAAAGGCTTTTATCTGCCCCGTACAGCAGGATAAAACCGATAATTGCGGTACGTGTGGCTTATGTTGGACTGCACAAAAGAACGTAGTTTTTATGACGCATTAGACACCACGCCCTAGCCCACACTAGCCCTATAGGTCATTAAATTGACCGTAGGGTTAAAGTGGTGAAAACAGAAAAAGGTAAAACAAAAATGAAAAATGGAATTAATGTGCTATCATTGTTTGACGGTATGTCATGCGCTCAGATTGCATTAGAACGCGCAGGTGTATCCGTTAATAAATATTATGCGTGTGAAATAGACCCTTACGCAATTAAAGTAACTCAGGCGAATTACCCCAGCACAATTCAATTAGGGTCCATTACTGACCTGCAATGGAATGATACGACATTACATAGTCACCTAAGACCGAAAATAGATTTATTGGTTGGTGGTTCACCTTGTCAGGGGTTTTCGTTCGCTGGTAAACGTGCAAATTTTAATGACCCCAGATCAAAATTATTCTTTGAATACGTCCGTCTATTAAAAGAAGTTAAACCTAAATATTTCTTATTAGAAAATGTGAAAATGAATAAGAAATCTGAAAACGTGATTTCTGATTTACTAGGCGTTAAACCTGTAGAAATTAACAGCAACCTAGTGAGCGCACAAAATAGAAAAAGACTATACTGGACTAATATCCCATTTGATATGCCCACTGATAAGGGAATAATTTTGCAGGATATTATTGAAGACGGATTTACGGACCGCGAAAAATCCCACTGCATAGACGCTAATTATTTTAAGGGTGGAAATCTTAAATCTTATTTTGAAAAGCACCGAAGACAACTGGTATTTTCAGATAATGGTTTATGTCATGTTGGGACCACTAAAACAACATGGCGTAAACTGACACCACTGGAATGCGAAAGACTTCAGACTGTACCAGAAGGGTACACTGACCACGTTAGTAATACCCAGCGGTATAAAATGCTGGGCAATGGATTTACAATAGATGTAATAGCTAACTTTTTTAAGGGGGTATAATTACAATGCCAAAATCAAAAAAAGAAAAAATACACGATATGTGGGAATTTGATTTCTTCAAAATGCCCACTAACGAGGTAATGCGACTAGCCGAAAAACAATACAAGTTAGAGTTAAATAAGTTACCTCGAGTTGAGTTAGACAAAAAATATTTTTTAATATTTGAGGAGGAGGAGGAGTAGTTAGTTATGAAGTTAGACTGGTACAGTTTATTCGACTTATTCCATATAGTTTTTACTCTATGGTTACTCTATGAAATAGTAATGGGATTTTTAGCATGGCGGCATTATTAGAATTAAAGTGTTTTGATTGCGAGGGTAGCGGTCAAATCGAAATTGATCCGTTAAATTCTTTTTTTGATATTGGTTGTCCACACTGTGACGGAAGTGGATTATTTAGACATACTGATATCTATATAAATACTCAAGAAGAGGCGGAGTTAGAGTACGACGAAGACCACCTAGTTAGTTGTAAAATTTTAACCGAAAATGAAAAGGAGTAGTTAGTTATGTCTAGATGTAGATGTTGCGACAGTAGATTAGAAACCTCTGAGTTATCAAAAAAGGATAGAAACGGAGAATATTTGGAGACATGCAAAAACTGCATGGCTTCAGTTTACGAAACCAATGGGGATTTTTATATTGAAAATCTGTTTGACACAGAATAAACCCTACTATAGAATACTTAAGAGGTCTTTAGTTAGTTTCTTTAAAAAATAATTAAAGAAATTTCTAAAGACTTCTTAAGAAGAAACCCTAAAGAGAAAAAGGAAACATAGTTATGAAAATTACCAGAGCATCAGAGTTAACCGGAGTTACCCGCACACTTGATATTCCAGTTACGGATGATCAAATTCAGGCGTGGCTCGACGGTATGCTTATTCAGGCTGCTATGCCTAACCTCGACGCAGACCAGCGCGAGTTCGTTAAAACTGGTATTACACCTGATGAGTGGGACTCGCTTTACCCTGACGAAGACCCCGAAGACCATGACGACCTCGACGAAAGTATGGACGGCGATCACGATAGTGCTATGATTTCCGTAGGTTGGGGAACAGATGAGGATTATTTCGATGGTTCGTAAAGATAAACATACCGTTTCATTGTATCGGAAGGGTGGACCCTCAAAACCGCGCAACCCTGAAAAGGTTATTATGGACGGTTATTACCCTCCGAAGACTTTTAAGAGTAGAGTTACCCAACTTCGGGCTAAAGAGGCCCTGAAGGAAATTGACGACTACAAAAAAGGAGAAAGTTAGATGTCTAGCTTAAGTTATCAGGAAGTTGGAATTTTGTGCGATTGGTTCGACGAAGGTAAGAAGGGTGGTTTGACCAATTCACAGTCTAGGGAATTTACACTATGGAAAGTAGAGTCGGAGGGTTTCGGAACCGTTGAAGCCTTTAAATCTAAGTTAAAAACGGAAGAGGCTTTAACAAAACTAGTTACTGGCCTTTAGAGCCTCACTGGTGAAAGTCTATATTAGGGGGTACTTACCCTACCAGACCATGTCGAGAAGGGCATTCCTGGGCGATCCTCAGGGGTGCTTTTTCGTTATTTTAAGTTAAATGGAGGTAAAATGGGCAATAAAACACAATTTGATCTAAATCTGAGCAGATCTAATCTAGAGTCAGTTTTTATCGTATTTCAATATGACGGTTTCGAGTTGTCTAAGGTTGTCGGTGTGTTTAATAATCGTGCAGCAGCAGTGAAGTTAGTCGAGTTGAAAACAAAATCTAAAGAGGGTCTTTTACACTCTCATTATTTTAAAGAGTACGAAGTTAAAAAAAATGTTTGACATAAATTTTTTGTTCATGTTAGACTATAGGTGTAGTTTAATTTAGATATAGGAGTTAATGTATGGCGATAACCGAAGGAATAGTTGCCTTCAGTAATTTGGCGGCAACTGAGTTATATAACGGTCAGGATACTGGTAAGTATTCTATCGTTATTACGATGGAGCAGGACGAAGCCGACAAGCTTTCTGAAGTTGGTGTTCTTTATAAGACTTATAAGGATCAGCCTCAGAGGAAGTTTGTTACTAAGTTTCCCGGCTTCTCAGTTCTCGACGCTGACGGCGAAAGCATCGGTAAGCACATTCCGTATGGTTCTAAGGTTCGGATTATGTGGGAACCGGGCAAGCCTCATCCCACTTACGGCGTTTCCAGTTACTTCAAGAAAATAAAGGTTCTTGAAATGGCTGAGAACGAAACGAACGGCGAGGACGATCCTGATTTTTAACTTACTGGGGAAACTAGGGGCTGGACTTTAATAGTCCGGCTCCTCTTTTTTTCTTGTTTTTATTTATGTGGATTTTTAATCATGAAGTACGCTCTTAATATATTAGAGAAGGCCTGTGAGTTAGTTGGAAGTGACCGTGCTAAACAGAACGGGGACATATGGACCAATCATGAACATATAGCTAGGTTATGGACAGGCTACTTATGGCAAAAGTTAGGAGACAATTCCATTTCTGCTACAGACGTAGCTAACATGATGGAACTTCTGAAAATTGCACGAAGGAAACTGGGGACCCTCAACCCGGACGATTATGTAGACGGGGCTGGTTATGCGGCAGTTTCCTACGAATGCAAAATAAGGAAAGAAGAAGGTTAGCAATATGACAAAAGGTTCCAAAGTCCTTTCCACTGAGCCGTGTCCAGAGTGCCGTAGAAACGGCAGGGATACAAAAGGGGACAACCTAGCGGTCTACGACGACGGGCATAAGTACTGTTACGCCTGTAACTATATGGACCAGCCGGGAGTACTGTCCACGCCGTGGTTAGAACAGAATAGAATAACTAGTCAGTCTTTTACAATTGTTAGAAAGGGGTTTGAAATGGTAGGTGTCAGTGGCCCTATAAAGGACAGAAGGATATCGCAAGGTATTGTTGAGAAGTTTGGTGTTACTCTTGAGTACAATAAAGACGGTTCTATTAGCAGACACCACTACCCTTATTACAATGCAGACACAGGGGACGCAGTAGGGACTAAGGCGCGGTGTTGTGCAGAGAAATCTTTTTACGTCACGGGAACACTTGAAAACACCATGTTATTCGGTCAACAGTTGTGGCCCGAAGGTGGAAAGTTCGTTACGGTTACCGAAGGCGAGCTTGACGCTATGGCGGTGTCCGAAATGTTCGACGGCAAGTGGCCTGTGGTGTCAGTCAAGACGGGATCTGCCGGGGCAGTCAGGGACATAAAACAAAATCTTGAATGGCTTGAAACCTTTGACAAGGTAGTTATATGCTTTGATATGGACACGGCGGGGAAGAAGGCTACAAAGGAAGTACTCCCGTTGTTTTCCCCCAACAAGGCCAAGTCCACATCCCTCTCTCTTAAGGACGCAGGGGAAATGTTACGGGAAGGAAAGGTTCAGGAGTTCGTTAAGAACTGGTGGGACTCTAGGGAATATAAACCGGACGGTATAGTTACCCTTAAGGACATCATAAAGGAAATTGAAGAGGAAGAGGAAGTTGAGAGTATCGACTATCCGTGGGAATGTCTTAACGAAAAGACACATGGGTTCAGGGCAGGGGAGTTAGTTACAATTACTTCCGGTGCAGGGATGGGTAAGTCGCAGTTTATGCGCGAAGTAGAGTTTCACCTATATCAAGTAACTAAGGACGTTATCGGTATTATTGCTTTAGAGGAAGTTCCGAAGATGTCAGGGTTAGGGGTTGCTAGTATCCTGGCAAACAAACCTCTTCACCGTTTACCACGTGACATGAATAAGGACTTAGTTAAAGAGGAGAAACTTAAGTGGCTCCGACAATTGGACGACACACGGTTTAGTTTCTGGAAGCACTGGGGTTCCACTAATGAAGACAACCTGTTCAGTCGTATCAGGTACATGGCGAAGGCGTTTGACTGTAAGTGGTTCGTACTGGACCACCTGAGTATCATAGTTTCGGATCAGGACATGGACGACGAAAGGAAAGCCATAGACAGCATTATGACCAAGTTACGGTCACTTGTTCAGGAGTTGAATATAGGGTTGTTTCTGGTTTCACATTTAAAGCGTCCCACAGGTAAGGCCCATGAAGACGGTGGTCAGATATCCCTTGCTGAGTTAAGGGGGTCTGCTTCTATAGCTCAGTTAAGTGACATCGTTCTGGGTCTGGAGCGTAACCAGCAACATGAGGACGAGGACATCAGGCACACAACAACCGTCAGGGTTCTTAAGAACAGGTTCACAGGTTTGACAGGTCCAGCGTGTTACTTGTTTTACGATCAGGACACAGGACGTATGTCTTCGGTGTCTGCCCCTGACGTTTCTGGAGGAGGTTCTAACGATGTCCCATTCTAGAAAAGACAGGTCTGAATACGACAATAAATATTATTACAAAATCAGGTCAAGAAAGGAGTCCTATATTTTAAAAAAGACAGGGGGTAAGTGTGAGTTGTGTAAATCCCATTGGCCCTCAGACGTACTTTGCTTTCATCATCTCGACCCTAAAGAAAAGAAATTTAGTTTAGGAATACCTAGTTGGGCTACTAACAGGTTAGACGACACATTGAAGGAAGCAGAAAAGTGTGCTGTCTTATGTATGAATTGTCACGCCCTAGAACACAAAGCACTAAATAGAGGTGAAACATTAATCAATGACTACGGAGCTTATATTAGATATCGAAACCACAGATTTTCCGGTAACGGAAGTGTGGATGGTGGGGACAAAGGACTTACAAACGTCAATACATAAAGTCTTTTTTCCTTCTGACTTTAATGAACTACAGGAGTTTATAAATGGATATGATACTTTACTTGGTCACAATATTATTGACTTCGATATTGTTTTTTTAAAGAAATTCCTAGGCATCTCTTTTGATAATCACAAGATTGTAGATACCTTGGTTATGTCCCGGTTGTATAATCCACAATTGGAAAAGGGACACTCCCTTAAGTCATGGGGTGAGCGGTTAGGTTTTCCGAAGGGGGACTTTAATGATTGGTCAGGCCCATCACCGGAAATGGCTGCTTACTGTGAGAATGACTTAGATTTAACGCATAAGGTTTATGACGTGTTGAATTTGAAGTTAAAGAAATTCGGGGAGACAAGTATAGATTTAGAACATGAGGTTCAGATGGCCATCACTGAGCAGACACAAAACGGATGGTTGCTGGATCAGCGTAAATGTTTTGATCTATTGGCGAAACTTAAACAACAGAAGATGGAGGTTGAAGATGAGGTACACAAGAGGTTTAAAGCGTTACCTGTGGGCGTTAAAGAAGTCGCGCCTAAGTTCAATAAGGACGGTAGACTTAGCAGCGTGGGTCTTAAGTTTCTTGGTGATAACTGGGTTGATGTATGGGGTAATTTCAGCCGTATAGATTGGCCTGAGTTTAACTTGGGATCTAGGCAACAGATAGCCAGACACCTACAGTTCTTCGGATGGAAACCAAAGACTTACACAGACAAAGGTAATATCATTGTAGACGAAGCGGTTCTGGGTAAAGTTAAAGGGATACCCGAAGCTTCCCTGATTGCAGAGTACCTTATGCTTACAAAGAGAATGGCTCAGGTTAACTCATGGATTAGTGAAGTGGACAAGTCCGAAGACGGTAGGGTTCATGGTCAGGTTAATCCCATAGGAGCGGTAACTGGTCGAATGACACATAGTAATCCCAATGTGGCACAAGTCCCGGCCAGCTACTCTCCTTATGGAGATGAATGTCGAAGTTGCTGGACTGTACCGAAGGGTTACAAACTGGTAGGGGTAGACGCTTCCGGTCTGGAACTTAGAATGTTAGCACACTATATGAATGATAAGGAGTACACCAATGAGGTCATCAATGGAGACATCCATACAGTTAATCAAAAAGCTACAGGCATCGCAACAAGAGACGATGCTAAGACTTTCATCTACGCTTTCCTCTACGGCGCAGGAGATGCAAAAATCGGAAATATTATTGGGGGCAATAGAAGAGATGGGGCAAAACTTAAAGAGTTATTTCTCCACAATACACCTTCTCTTAGAAATTTACGACAAAGAGTTGGCCGCTCCTGTGGTAAAGGATACCTCACCGGACTCGACGGAAGAAAGTTAATTATCAGGTCCGGCCATGCTGCCCTGAATACACTTCTTCAGTCTGCCGGGGCAATCGTAATGAAGAAGGCTTTGACCTTGTTGAATAAGTATGCTAAGATATATAATATAGACTTTAAATTTGTAGGAAATATACACGATGAGTTTCAGGTCGAAGTTAAGGACACACAGGCAGATAAGTTCGGTTGGTTAGCAGTGGAGTGTATCAAAGCCGCTGGTGTAAGGTTTAACCTGAATTGTCCTTTAGACGGTGAATTTAAAATCGGAACAACATGGGCCGAAACCCACTAATACGGAGAATGACAACATGAGTAAAACAATAGATACTTTAGTTGACGACATCTATAAATTTATGAAGGACAAGAACACTCCTAAAGACGTTGACCCGGAAGCGGAAATAGAGAAGTTCGGGGAAGCCATGAAGAGTATGATGAAGAAAGAGTTCTTACCCCACAAAGGTTATAATGGTCGTAATCTTCGTCTATCCGCTATTGGTAAACCCGATCGGCAACAGTGGTACAGTGCCAGAAACTTTGTCGGTGAAAAGATACAACCCCACACCTTAATCAAGTTCATGTACGGTCATCTTATAGAAGAGTTTCTTTTGATGCTGGTTCGTCTGTCCGGACATGAGGTGACTGACGAGCAGAAGGAAGTTGAGGTCTGTGGTGTCAAAGGTCACATGGACTGTAAAATTGATGGCACAGTTGTTGACGTTAAAAGCACTACCTCTTATGGAATAAAAAAGTTTAAGGACGGTACGCTTGCCGCTGACGACGACTTCGGTTATGTGGATCAGTTGAAGGCGTATGCTCATGCGGAAGGTGACAGGAAGTTTGCATGGCTGGCTATGGACAAGCAGAACGGACATCTGGCAGTCCTCCAGTACGACTTGGACGACACTAAACATCCTATGTACAAGCACTACTCAGGTGACATAGAGGAGCGTGTGAAACACGTAAAAAAGTCCGTAGAGCAGGAGGAGTTACCTTCTCCATGCTCATACCCAATACCAGATGGGCGATCTGGAAATGTAAAACTATCTACTATGTGTTCCTATTGCCAGTACAAAAAACATTGTTACCCAACATTACGAGCTTTCCTTTATTCAGGTGGTCCAAGATTTTTAACCGAAGTAAACAAAAGACCTAATGTTCAGGAAATTAACCTTAATGTCTAGTAGAGGAGTATAATTGTATGAGAAAAAGTTTTGTAGAGGACACTAAAATAGACTTGGACTCTATAGCACATCTGCCTAGAGTACCTCAGGCTTCTTTCCAAGGTGGGATGATTGAATATTTAATTGATCCCAAGTTTATCAAGCCGAAGCTGGCTGGCATGGTAGCCAAATGGATAGCTGCTGACATCGCCAAGGGGACTCGCTACTAATGTCTCCTTCATACAGCAAAAAAGAGTACGATAAGATGGTCAAGATGTACGAAGCCAGTGACAAGTACATAGACGCGACTAATGAGTACGTTACTGGTAAGAGACAGACCATTAATCAGATGTTTAATGGACTTGTTGACCAGATCAGGACGGCAGAGTACATCCTAGAAGAGTTGAAGGCGAAGGTAGGGGACATTAGGGAGGAAGTTAGAAAGTTATGAGCGATAGGATATCTCACGCCAGGTTTATCCCCTACTGGACTTTAAAAGACATGAACCACGCTATTAAATCATGTCACAATTTATGGAACAAACAACAACCAATGTTTGATGAACTATATATGCTGGGGGTTTTGACTTACGGCCAGCTACAGAAGAATTATAAACAAGGGGAAAAATCATGTTAAAGGTATTTTTTATTTCTATCCTTATCGTGACTACCAAGACCCCGGCAGAAGGGTGGATACAGTGGTCACAGGCGTACACTGATCGTGAGGTGTGCATGAGTAGCATAGTAGACAATCACGAAGCTATTGAACAAGCAGCTAGAAACTATATGGGTGAGGTAGTAGAGTCCGTTAATGAGTTTCGCTGTCTTACTTACCAAGAAGCAGTCGAACTTAATTCTAAACTAGGTCACTAAAAAAGGAAGGGGTACAACACTATGTCTATAGAATTTAAAGTAGTTAACACACCAAGGCACGACAGGTTTGAAGAAGTTGTAACGCAGTTGCTTAATAATGGATGGTCACTTCATGGGAACCCTTTTATTTCCCAAACCGGGGGAATGACACAGGCTTTAACTAGAGAAGTTAAACCTTCTCCCGTTAAGAAATCGGCTAAGTCAGTTGAAAAATAAGTACCGGAGTAAGTTTGAACAGGATGCTGCGGTAATCCTGAAGGGGCTTTGTACCTACGAAACACACAAAGTCCCCTACACGGTACACCGTAAGTACGTCCCTGACTTTATAGGGAAGAAAGGTAATGTAGAGGTATTTGTGGAAGCTAAAGGGTTCTTCAGGGTTGGAGACACACAAAAGTACAAAGCTATTAGAGACTGTTTAAACGCTTCGCAACAACTTGTATTTCTTCTCTATAAACCTGACAAAAAAATCAGGAAGGGAGCCAAGATGTCCATGTCGGAATGGTGTGACAAGGAGGGTCTTAAGTGGTACACTTTATGGGACATTAAAAATGCCTTTAAGTCTTGAACAGTTTCTTGAAAGGGTAGCGGATCTAACTGACCCACCTTATTTATGTGAGGTTCTGGAGATAACTTCTGAGGACATACTTGAAAGATTTTCAGATTTAGTTGAACAGAAAGATGACGTACTTAGAGAAATATTTGACGTTGATCTGGGAATAGAACAAGAAGGAGAGTTAGATGAGTGACGACACTGAAGGCGACAACGACAACGACGGAATGATGTTTATGGTGCCGGATATATTAGTGGCCAGGATGGAAGAAGCCCGAAGGATTATTAAGGACATGAAAAACTCAGACGTACAACAACGTGAGTTTCTTGTTCAGGCTGCTAGACTTTTGATTGACAGTTGTGACGTTAGGTACGCCAAAATGAACATACCAAGAGGCGACAACGTAACTCCAATAAACTAGGAATTTATTATGAGTGATGCACTAAAGAACCAAGTAGGTGGAAACCACTATAAAGAATTGGTTATACAACCAGTAGAGTACATCCATAAGAACAAACTAGGTTGGTGTGAGGGTAACATTATTAAGTACATAACCAGACACCAGTGCAAAGGACAAGCTTCTGACTTAGATAAAGTTATTCACTACGCTGAATTAGCTAAACAGTTGTACTATGGTAAGTAGCGCAGGTCTTCTGTGCCTTGCTTTAAATATATTCTGGGAAGCAAGAAGCGAAGATAGGGAGTACGGTTTTATAGCTCTGGCCGCTCCTGCCCTTGTGGTTATGAACAGGGTCAAGTCTCCTGAGTACCCCAACACTATATGTGAAGTTGTTAAACAAGCTAAGACTTGGAAAGGGAATCCGGTTAAGAACCAGTGCCAATTCAGTTGGTTTTGTGACGGAAAGAGCGACAAACCAAGGGACAAGAAATCGTGGGCGTGGTCCCAACAGATAGCCCGTCTGGTCCTTAGTGGTTTGCTCGAGGACGTTACCGGGGGAGCTACGCATTACCATGCACACTACGTTAAACCAAAGTGGATAACGACTAAAACTTTTACAATCAAGATAGGCAGTCATTTATACTATAAAAAGGGGACGTAAAGATGGTGGACACTGAAGTAAACTACGGAATGGTTGTGCCTGTTTCAGAAGAGATAGACGCAATGAAGTACAGGCAGACAGGGGAGGACTTCTACGGTAAGGTAGTCAGGATAGCAGGTTCTTTAAAAGACTCCCCTCACCACTTTGAAGCGTTTAAGGATGCGTTGAGACACCTCCGCTTCCTCCCTGCTGGCCGTGTTCAGAACGCTATGGGTGCAGCTAGGCAGACTACAGCCTTTAATTGTTTTGTGAGTGGTACAGTAGAGGACAGCATGGCTTCGATCATGGGGAGGGCTACAGAGGCCGCAGAAACCATGCGTAGAGGTGGGGGTATAGGGTACGACTTCAGTAAGCTAAGACCCAGAGGTAACAGGATCACTTCTTTAGACTCTAAAGCGTCTGGAGCAGTAAGCTTTATGCAGATTTATGACGCTGTTTGTCAGACCATCGCGTCCAGTGGTCACAGGAGAGGAGCGCAGATGGGTGTTCTGAGGATAGACCATCCAGACATTGAACAGTTTATTACCTCTAAAAATAATGGAACTTCCCTTACTGGTTTTAATATTTCCGTTGGTGTAACTGATGAGTTTATGAAGTGTCTTGAGGAAAAGAAACCATTCCCTCTAAAGTTTGGCGGTGAAGTTTACGATGAGGTTGACCCAGTAGCACTGTGGGACATGATAATGCGGTCCACATGGGATTGGGCAGAACCCGGCGTGTTGTTCATAGACACAATTAACAGGATGAACAATCTGTACTACTGTGAAACCATAGAGGCTACCAACCCCTGTGGCGAACAACCCCTGCCTTCTTATGGTGCTTGCTTACTGGGTAGTTTTAACCTGACTAAGTACGTAGGTGCAGGGGCGTTTGATTTCGGGTTGTTTACCGGGGACATAGCCACAGTCGTGAGGGCTATGGACAATGTTGTGGACAGAACTATCTACCCCTTACCTGAACAAGAGAGGGAAGCGAAGAACAAACGGAGGATGGGCTTGGGAGTTACTGGCCTAGCTAACGCCGCTGAGATGTGCGGAAAACCCTATGCGTCCGAAGAGTTTATGGAGTTCTCCAGAGAGATCCTAACGGTCCTGAGAGATCACTGTTACGCCACTAGTTCAGACTTGGCGGCTGAGAAGGGTTCATTTCCGTTGTACGATGAGTACCAGTACACTAAGGGGAAATTTTACGCTACCCTTTCTTCATGGGTAAAACGTAAGATCAAGAAGAACGGTATCCGTAACTCTCACCTGACTTCCATAGCACCCACAGGAACCATAAGCCTGACGGCAGACAACGTGAGTTCCGGTGTGGAACCGCCTTATAGTTTATTCTACGACAGGACTATACAGGAGTTTGACGGACACCAGATACAGCGTGTGGAAGACTACGCCTATAGACATGGTGTCAAAGGCAGGACGGCTAACGAGATAAGCGCAGAGGACCACCTGAGCGTCTTGGCAATGGTGTCTGAGTACATAGACAGTGCCGTATCAAAGACCTGTAATGTAGGAGACAGCGTGGAGTACGATGACTTCAAGAAGCTGTACTACAATGCCTGGAAACTAGGGTGCAAAGGGATAACTACATTCAGGGCAGCAGGTAAACGCTACGGTATCTTGAATGAAGTTAAAACAGAAGAATCAGAAGAAGGTGCAGAAGCATGTTTTATAGATCCTCAAACTGGACAGAAGTCCTGTGAATAAAGAAAAAGACTTAACGTGGAAAATTAAATGGGCTTCCACCATTATCCTGATGTTTGGCTTTATTCTTACGAGTCAGAACTTGTACCCATATAACCTAGTTGTTCATCTTATGGGTACTATAGGGTGGAGTTACGTAGCTATTGTGTGGAATGACCGCGCCTTAATTGTCATTAACAGCGTTGCGCTTTGTATATTCACTAATGGTCTTGTTGCTTACTTCGTAAAAGTTAACGGATAGAGTAAACAACTCTAAGGCATCTCCTGCACAACCTAGTATCGGGTTTTAAGGCGTGACCAAGAATAGCACACACAAGAAGCTTTAAGAATTGCTTCATCTAGAAAGCGGCAAATACTATAACTGAAAAAAAGAATACGAACAACAATCCGTAAAGAAGCTCTCTCCAATCAATCATGGCAGTCACCTCCCCTTACCCGACAAGTACTTAGGGACCGAAGCCCCCTGTAATTTTCTTTCCAGCCACTGTAGGAATTTTTTAATCACTGTGGAAATAAACCTCTTCTGTCGTCTCTCTCCATCATTTGACCTACTATCGGGTTAGCTGCTCTTTTTATTGCGTGACCTATATTAACGCCAGCGTCAGTAAGACCTACCTTACGCGCACTATGGCTTATAGGAGCATTAACGGCCCTCCTTACAAATTCTGACTGAGCTTTATTTAAACCCATACCCGGCAAAGCCTTTACTTTTCTAGGGTCTGCTCCCATTTTTTTAATTGCATCAACTCTTACTTTCCTTGATTGATCTGCTAGTTCATCTAAAGGCCCTTTTAGTATAGGATCTATTTGTTCCGTAATTACATTAAAGTGCATAGGTGGTGTTATGGAAACTATCCTATCAGCGAGAGGTGCATTAAGTTCTATTTTTTTCAAAGCAGCTAAATTATTAGCGTCATTAGCGAAAGAAACTACATTTCCGTCCTTTTTAACTACAGTTACAACATTAACACCTCCTAATTCAAAAGCATCTGATTTCCAGCTACCGGAAAGAATAACTTCTACGTCATCTCTTCCTTCTTTAGCAGCCTTCCTGACAAGTTCATCATTCATAACTCTTATGTTCTGTTTTTCTAAAGCTTTCAAAAGTTGTAAATTAGTACCAAAGGGTTTTTTGTCGGCAAACGCCATCTTTACTGCGTTAAGAGGTTTATTTCCAAAAGCTTTCCCCGTGCCTGATTTAATAAAAGGATCTCTTAGATTTCCACTTGCTTGACCTGTGTATGGCCTTCTTATAGCCATCCTCCAAACTTTCTTATCATTTATTCCTTGGTTTTGAGCCATAGCTCTAAATACAGCACTTGTAGTATCATCGTTTAGACCAGTAGCGGCCTTCATTAGTTTATCGTACTCTACCTTGCTAAACTTTGAGAAGTCTGATTGGTCTACTCCGTCCAACATATTATATATGGTATTTCTGTTACCGTACTGTTCATTAAATAATCTCGTTTGATTAATCTGCCCCATAGTTTCTTTACCAACTTTAGCTTTATCAATCACTTCTTCAGACTTTTTAAATATATTCTTTCTTATAGAGTTGGTTAGCTTTTTAACGACAGGTGTTTTTTGAGTTCCTTCCGCAACTCTTAAAGCCTTCTCCATAACTTTTTGGTCAGTTAAAGATATACCATGCTCTGCGTATCTTGCTTGTGCCTTTGGAGAATATGAAGCTTGCATTAAATTTCCTGCACCTCTAAATAGTCCCCCTGCTTTTGATTTAATTTGTTTCAACTGTGTAGTAAAAGGAGTTTTTCCTTCGTCATAAAATTTAGTTAATTTATTTGGGGAGTGTTTTATTAAATATTCTAGTTGTTCTTTTGCTGGATTCTTAGTAAATAAACCCTTACCTGTCTTACCTATTGCCCTTGCTATCCTAGCACCGGGAATAAAATTAGAAGCTAAAAATCCTGCATTTAACGCAGACGGATCTTCACCCATAGTTATACTATCGGCAAATACTCCAGTAGCGGTTCCTAAGAAGGGGACAGGGGACGTAATTAGAGCTATTTTGTCCCTAAGAGGCATCTGGCTCCATACCTTTTCAGATACTTTACCTATGTCGGAGAATAGGCCCATTAATTTATGTCGTCGTCGTCAGACGGAAGAACTTTATAATCTTTTAGTTGTTGTATAAAGTTCTCATCTCCCATATTTTCAGCGTATAATTCGTCAATAAGATCATTACCTGTTGCCGTAAGCATTATTCCTGCTTTTTTTAAATTTTTTCCACCTTTAGTAGCTAGTTGATCTATTTTTATTAACTTATTAACATATTTAGGACTAGTAGCTGCTCTAGCCATGAAACTAGGGATACCAAATATTGTAGCAGCAGCCCCTAATCCAGTTGTTGCTTCTATTGCTCCAGTACCTATTCCAGTAGCTATTCCAGCACCAGCAGCATATTCCTTTGTTCTTAAAAATAACAAAGCCATGCCGCTAGCAGGTTTTTTAGAGGCACTTTCCATTAAATTAACAGTTCTTCTAAATGCTCCAAATTTAGGCCCCATTATAGCTTTAATTCTTTTAGCTTCTGTTTTATTTTTTAACTGTTTACCTATTTTTTGAAAATCAGATACTTTAAAACCAGTTGCCCCTAACTCTGGAAAAACTTCCCGAACATAAGATTCTCTAATTATATTTTTAACTTCGTCTGCATTTTTATATGTTAAATTTGCTATGTCTTCTTTTGGCATAAGAGCATAAGATTCATCTATAGATTTTAGTAACTTTTCTACTTGAGTAACTTTTCCTGTACTATTAAACATTCTTCCTATACTAGTATATAATGCTTTCCCTTTTGCAGTTTTTATAATATTTTGATTTACTTCAGGAAGTAAATTTCCCTGATGAACAGAAAAGAAATTTTGAAGATTTCTATACTTTGTTCCTGCTTCACCGCCAAATTTATTCATTTGTTCCGTGATGGTTCCCTGCAAAGATTTTTTAAATTCTATTAAATCCATTTCTAATTTAGGATTATCTAAGTTACCTGCTGCTTTATTAATTTGGTCATTTAGTCTTTTTTCAAACTGCATTAAGTATCTTCCTGTGCTTACAGAACCTTCCCCTATACCGTCCTTTAAATCTTTTATAACGTCTTGTGCCTCTTTCTCTATCGTAGACCTTCCTACGTCATCCACATTTTTTGGACTCATTGTATGACTATCTATAGCTTTTCTTAATATATCCAAATTGAATTTCTTACCAACAACTAAAGTAGATATATTATCTAGTTCTTGACCATAACTATCATTTAAAGCTTTTTTACCAGCCGCCAAAGTTTTATAAATATGTTCTCCTAAAACATCATTACTTAATCCAAGATTTCCTCCTTCCCCTGTAATTTTTTCTAATCGTTTTTGAATAACCTCCTTTATTCTTATGGCTTTAGAATCAAATATATTTTTTGAAACAATACCAGTTCTTCCTAATAGTTCTTTAGCAATGTCCCATTTACTAGCTATTCCTAATTGAAACGGAGTTAGACTTAAACCTTCTTTAGATAAAATATGTTGACTTTGAACTACATCAACATCCATTTTTCCTTTTGCCTCTATAGCCCCCTCTGCCAGTTGTTTTACAACTTGTTCAGCAGGTACTCCCTTTGATAATGATTCTTTAGCCAAGTTCCACAAAGGTTTTCCTATGTATCTCCCTAAACCAAAAGTAGTTAAATCAATTCCTACAGACATTCCAGCTTCAGTCAGGGCTTTTGTTATATCAATATCACGCTCCGTCATTACGTCAGACGCAACTGATCCTCCTGCTGATCCTATAGCACCTCCAGCCACAGAACCAACAAAAGTACCTACAGGTCCAAATTTTGATCCTATAAGTCCTCCAGTAATAGATCCTCCAATTCCACCGGGAGTAGCTGCATTTTGTTTTAACCATTCCAGCATAGTGCTTTCGTCTGGAGGAGCAGTTACAGGACTTCCGTCTGGATTTATAAGATCGTTAGCCCATCTAGGTTGGCCTCCCTGAGTAACTGGAGTGATAATATCTTGTTTCCAACGGTTCTTACCCATTATTTTCTACTCGCTATTCGACCATCAGGAGTTCTAACTATAGCACCTGTAGGCAATCCATCGTACCACTTATCAAAGTTTTTACCCTGTGGGACTTCTAATGGAGTATTATAACTTCCCATTTCAGTAAATCGTTTACGAACTGCTCTAGAAAAATCAGCGGGTGTACCTTGAGGATTTTCTCTATAAAAATTACCACCAAATATTTCTTCTCTGTAACGTGAGAGTATTTCTTCTAAAATAGCTTCGTTAGTTTCTATCGGTTGTTCTTCACCGGGGTACGCCTCCTCCATTTTTTTCAAGTCTATATCGGTAGGTCTTGCACCCATTAATTTTCTTAAATCTTGTATTAAAAGTAGCCTAGCTTTTATCCTGAAACGTCCTTTCTCTTTAGCTTCAATATTAAAAGCTCGACCTACTTTATTTAAAGCTGCTCTTACAGCACCCTGTTTACCACCTGCTGCTTTTAATTCTCTTATGTAAGTTAGCATGTGTTCTACTTTTCGAATAGCTCTTTGTGCTACATTACTGGCCTCTAGAGTTTGTTTTTGATTTGTTATGGCCCAATCAGCGTACATCTTGGCTTTATCCTTACCTATGTCAAGACCTTGCTGTATTCTAGCTGTTTCTCTAGAAAGACCTTCTTTATATGTTGCTGTATTTCTAATTGCAATTTGTTTGTTTGTTTCTATTTCTCTCTTTTCATTTATAGATAAGAGACTTTTCAACCTAACTTTTCCTACTGGTTTATCAGAATCATTTCCAAGTGGAACAAGGACACTACCACTAGTTGCATCTTTATACAGATTAATAAATTTAGAAAATACCTTACCCTCTGAATCTACATACTCTCCTACTTCTCTAGTAGACTTAAGGATATTTTTTTTGTCTAATTCGTATTCAAGTTTCCTTTGGCTCAGGACTTTATGTTTATAGCTTAAGTCGCTTTTACTTTGAAGCTCTTTGTACATTTTTCTAAATTCTTCTGCTTCCTTAAAATACCCCTTTGACGTAAGTAAAGACCACCCTTTATTAACTTCATCTTCAGAGAACCCGTCTGTAGCGTACTCTTGAAGAATACCTATAATCTCCCTTTTGTCCGTTTCACGCTTACGAGCCTTAGCTAATCTAGGATCTACTGCAACGTCTAAACCAAGACCACCAGCAACACCACCAAACATTTTCTTAAGGGCATTTTTTCGATCCTGTTGAGCAGCGGCGGCTATTGAAGCAGTTGACGTAGGGAAAGCTCTGGCTTGAACACTCTTGGCTTCCTCTTCTCGCCTCATAAGATCCAATACGTCTAATTCGGAGGAACCTCCAAACAAACCTGATAATGCTGTCCTAGCCATTCCTGTGTACTCCTAAATTAAAAATAATCCCAATCAGTATCTTCATCTAAAGAACCGTAATCAGCGTAATCACCCCAAGCACCATCACCCGTATCATTAGAAGTAGTAGTGTCAACTGTGGGTAGCGTAGGCTCTATTGGAAGTATTTCAGGAAGAGGAGGAGGAGAGTGAGGATCTTTTAGGGTTAGAGGATCGATCCCCTCTAATTCTTCTTTTGATAATTCAGAAACACTTATGGCCTCTTCGTCTGATAACGGCTGCACTCCCCATTTCGCTCTTTCGCTATTTATTGAAGCAAGAGTAACTAGACTGTTGTACCCTACTTTAGTAAATCCTGTGTTTTCGTTTATCCTATCTGCCTGTTGACCGACCTTATTCCAAGCGTCTCCGTACCTAGTTTCCAAAGATTGAATAGCCTGTTCATTAGTCATTATTTCTCCACCGGACATATAATCAGAAGCCATTTGAGCGAAGTTAGTAGGTTCTTCTTTAAATTCTATATCGGTAGGCATAATCCCAGTACCTTCATCAGTGTGTTGATTTTTTATATAATTAGCTAAGTCTTTTACATTAGCCCACCCCATTTCTGTCTTTATGTCTCTGTTTGGATCGTTAGCAGCTATAGCCATAAGCATATTATAGGCATTTAAAGTTCCAACTTGTTCCCCACCACCACCGGGGTCTAAAGAGTCCCAAGTCATTCTTCCTCTGTCAGTTTCGTAGAATAAATTAGAGTCCCTGGCTGGATTAAAATCATGGTGGAATCCCATCTGATTTAAAATAGAAGCCCCTAATCCTAAAAGTCCGGGGAGAGATCCGGGCATCATACCTGCGATAAATGGACCAGCAATATTTGGAACAATATTTTCTCTTGGTCTTCCTTCGTATCTAGAAGCTAACTTATTCGTAATACTACTAAAAGGGGTAAGTTCAGGTCCCCTTAAATTATCATATGTTGGCTGTTTACCAGAAAGACGATCATAAAATCTTTGCGCTCCACCTGCTAAAGTAGCTGGCCCCGGTTTGGAATACGGATTAGTACCGCTACCAAAATGATCGGTACGGCTTGTATCACCACCTTCGCTTGGTACCGGGGCATCAAAAAGAGATGGTTGCTGCATAGTTAAATTAGCGGGAATTGGAGGTAACATGGGAGGTACAGAAGGAGCATAAGAAGGGACGTACCCTGAAAGACCTTCACCATAAGGAGAAGTACCCGAAACGAAATCTTTAGGATCTCTTCCGTGACCTATAGCCCATCTTTTTAAGAAATCAGGGATATAGCCCCATAGTCCTGCTTGTTCAGCCATTTAAATTAATATCTCCACTGTGATCCGGGGTTTTGTAGCTGCTGATTTCTTCTTATGTAATCCGCGCTTGGGAACATTCCCCCTGCAACATTCAGAGCGTTGCCCAGTGGTGACCCTGAAGCAGCCATTGTTGTTGCTAGATTTGAAGCTGCGTCTGCTCTAGAACCTAAACCAGTAGCTGCTATATTTCCTAAGCTTGCTCCCACACCTCTTCCCAGATTACCTAATTGAATAGGTACGTCAAGAAGACCAACTGCCTGACCAATGTCCCCACTCTCGCGCCCCAGAAGACTGTCAATAAGCCCCTGAGCTTTACTGAAGGACGCAGTACGCCTTCTGTCCTGATCTCTTAAGATAGCTTCGTCCAGTGCAGATATTTGTTCTCTGCCGCCTGTGCCTCCTAATCTCCCTTGAGCAAGAAGTTTTGTTTCCAAAGCACTCCTTAGACGGTCTTCTTCTCTTTGGTAATAAGGTTGTTCCTGTTCGTAAAATAAATCTGCTGCTGCAAACGGATCAGCAGCTAACGGCATAAGTTGTTCACCCCAAAGGCCACTTCTGGTTAAACCGCCTTGATATATATTCTGGAGTTCGGGGGAAAGGTTCATCAATGCAGTTCTTGTCCCCTGATCGAAGTCTGCCGTACCTCCCATACTTCCTACACTAAAAGGTACCCCGGCTGCGATGGTCCTGTCTGCTGCCTGATTGATTGCGGAAGCTTGCTGTCTGGCTGCGTCCGTTGCGGATCTCCCGGCTAACTGACTACCAAGGAAAGACAGACCACCTCCAAGTATTGAAGGGCCGAAGTCTCCGCTGAATAGCCCTCCTATTGATTTTACTGTGTCTGTAAGAAAATCAAACATAATATTACCTCGTTTTTCCTTGCTTCGTTAATAGTGTTGTAGAAACCAGACTTGAAAAATCCCCAACTACCTCTGTAATCATTTTCATTTTAATTACCTTTCCGCTTCTTGCCAGAGGTACTTTATATTCCGCTGGTCCTACCTGAGCAGAATATAATGAATCTCCATATAAAGAGGTAGACGCTCCGTATAAAGCAGATTGATCTGAAGGGAGTAAGTTAAATACTTTTTTATAAGGGGAGATAGTATTATAATCTACGTACACCATTAAAGTTGTTGCAGATCCTCTTCCTCCAGAATAATTAAATAAAGCTTCCTTTAGTATCTTGGTTGTTGTGGGTTCCTTAAAGTCCATCCACGTTGTTGACCATGTGTAGTTGTACAATTTATTAGTGGTACTCCAGCATTTAGAACCGTCCCATGTGCCTCCTGCTGTACTACAGGCTCCTGAAGTTGCATTAGAAGCCGTTGTGTCGGTAATCACTACATCGTAGTAACCATCGTACAGAGCTATTGAATTTGACAGGCCCATAATAAGATAACCATCAACAGTACCCACACCGCATAGAGGTGCGTCAGCAAAGTGCCAAGTTGTTATTCTTGGTATGGATAATTCAGCGGAAGAAGCAAAGTCAAATACGTAAGCTAATTTTCGTTCAGGAACAAAAGTAACGACAAGTCCCTCTTCTTGATAAAAAACACTCTTAACTGTCGTTAAGTCTGCTTGAGCGAGATAGAACGACAGAGAGTTACGAACTGCTACGGACAGCCCACTTATGGGAGCTTTACCGCCAGTGTTGGTAACACGCGACAGAGCCTGAAGTCCTTCGTAACTCATAAATAAAACTTCAGCACCAACGTAAACTATATTGTCTCTTCCAGCAAGCCCAACACCTTGAATTAATTCGTCTAGTGTCATTGAAGCAGGATTAGAGGCTCCGCTGTATATTGCTATATTATTCTTACCGAATATAATGATCTTGTCCATGATACTGGCAAGACCCACAATTTCGTCTGCACCCCATACAGTCCTTAAGTCCAGAGAACCAGCGGCTCCTGTGTTTAACTTCTCACCAATAAGATTGTCCGAATAGTATATCGTTCCGGGGTCTTCAGTAATTCCTCCGTACCACATACGTCCGAAGATACCCAGAGCGCATGAAGGGTTAAAGGTCGTTACACCACTTGGTGCTACGTAGGCTCCCAAGTCCTCCACATCGTACCAGCTAGTTCCGTCATAGTTAATCGGTTTGTGACCAGCCTGTACTCCCCAAAATTCATTATTAAAGTTAATCCATTGCCAGTTAGAGTCCGTTATGGTCTGAGCGGAACCTGAGAATGTCTGAGCCGTTAAAGTCTCAGGGGTCGTGGAAGTGTCTCTTTTGTATATGTACGCACCTGACGCTGCATAATATTCCGTAGTCCTGTCCGACTTAATAAATTCTCCTATGGACTTAATAGGGGATGCTACAGTTTTAGATATACCTTTAATACCCTTACGTGGCCCATACGCCCAGTAAAATCAAAGGCAACATTATTTGCTTCAGTGAGCCACTCAGGTGGAATAGTAGAACTACTCCCTTGAGTATTAAGCCCCTTAGCTCCTAAATGATCTAGTCTTACTGGTGTAAGTCGTTTAACTGGCATACCATAAAGTCTCATTTAAAGTTCTAGCGGAATCTTTACCAATGAAGTCAGCCAATACTGCGTCAAATCTATTGGTAGCTAATGACTGACCTGTGCCTCCGTCTTCGCCTCGTTCCGATAAAGCAAGAGCGTAAGCCCCTAAGACAACAGGCTGTTCAGGTATAGTCAGGGTAGTTGCTGCTTCAGTTAAGTCATCTTGAGGTAACACAATATGTAATTTAATTGTGTAAGCTGCGTCTGGAGTAGGATAAAAAGAGATGTCCGTTCCGTTCAGTCTGTAGTACAAAGGAGAACCGTTAGATGTAGAACCTACAAACGTATAATTATAAAATGTTGCGTCCGACATCTGAGGTATAATAAAATCAGAAGTATCATTAATAACCTGTAGAACAGACATACGATTAGTCCCCGAAGGGATTGCATAAGTTGCTGTAGATGCGCTGGTTGTAACTGTCGCAAGTGACCTTAAGAAGCTCCAGTGCCAAGCGTCCTCTACTGCCTGTTTAGACTCGTTAACAAAATCCCCTACTAACTTCTGATAGTCATCAACGTCAGAAGAATCATTAAGATCCCCAATCCAATCAGCCGATATTGTTTCTTCTCTCAGCCTTCTTAACACTTTATTTATGATGGATCTATATGCCATTATACTGCGTCCTCACTTAGAAATAATTCTCTTTCTGCTTCCCTTCTCCTGAGAAGTCCGGGGATAACTTTTTTATTTGCGTACTTCCATTTTAAAAATTCGTCTGCACACCCTTCGTAGTTTGTTCTATTTAATTTCATTCTTGCTGTGGATCTCTGGAATGCACCGGAACCTATGTTGTAAACGAAACTACATAATGAAGAAAACTGATTGGACGTTAGCGGGACTTTTATTAACTTGCATATTTTGTATTCAGTTGCCTTTATGTCTCTTTTCATTAACTCAGTTGCTTGTTCTTTTGTAATTCTTTTGTGGTCCTGTGTTACACAATTACCGTCTTTTCCGTATATAGAACCAAATCCTATTGTCCACACACCTGCTACACATTTATAGGGTTCAGCAGAAAATCCCTCAAAGTCTTTTATTAAGTCAAGCCCCTTATCGTTTATGTAGTAGTTCTTTACTTTGACCACTTACTAACTAACCTCTGACCAAACCAGAAACTTATTATAACTGAAAAAATACTTACAACTTCATCCGACCATAAATACTTAAACATCTCTGGACTTATCATATCAAAGGCAGAAAGAAAAGTTAACAGAACAAACTCTAAAAAGAAGAAGTACGTAATACATGGCCTAACTGTTGCCGATAAGTTTACTACCCAAACGCTTGCCCTTCTTGTTTGTTCATCGGAACTCTTATGAACCGCAATGTTTGCTTCCCCTACACTGGTGATAACTGCCTCGTCTCTTCTGTCCTGAGACTGTTGGGCCATTATCTTTAGTTCGTGTTCTTTGTCTCTTATGTCCTGTTTAGACTCCATATAAGTCTTATAGATACCCGGACCAGTAGAAGTTACAAACCCCAGAAGACTGCCTAATAAGGAAATCATGCGTCTTTCTCTATCTTCTTTTGTTTCTTCGGTTCGTCTTTAATATTCTTAGTGTCGAGACAAAGAGCTTGAGTATGAACAATAGGAGGAAACTTATTACTAGAAACTACGTCCTTAATCATAATACTTCCACGAACATAGCATTGATTAATGTCGGAGTACGGGCCTCTGTTGTCATCTAATTGAATTAACCCCGGCATCCCCATTGCACTTATTATGACTATTGAGTACCACATTATCCCATGTCTTCATATTTAGGTATCGGAGGATGTCTTCCGTTGTGTGAAGCGTGGTACTCTTCTTTTTGTCTGTCTACGTCCCTTCTCAAACCGTCCAACCTTACCTGCATATTTTCCAGTTCTCTGTTACGTTTCTCAAGATTATCAACACTTAGGATCTTACTTATAATTTTCATCTTACTTTCCACTACTGCTTCAAACGCAGCGGAACCAGTTTCTAGTTTATCTACAGCGTTTGCTATATTAGATAATCTTTTTTGATCCTTCATCTGAGCTTCTATGACAGTCTTTAGTTGCTGCTTTGCGACTGCCAATGCTCCAGCTATAGCTACGGCTATACTGACTATTTGGAATATTAAGCGAAGGTCTATTTCCACGATAGATCAAGGTTTAGACGGCCAAGTAATAGAACCAACTACACTGGAATTATTGTACTGTGCAGGAAGGTCACGAAGAGCTTGTCGATAAGCCTTCATTTCATCAGACATCTCCACGTCCGACAGTGAATAGAAGTCTGTCTCTTCCAGCTTACGATTTCGCTCAGACCGTAGACCAGCAAACGCCCGTACAGGCTTTTCATCTTCCCAAGCTTTCTCTTCAGCGTCGCGTGCAGCCTCTTCTTCTGCTGTGAACATTACCTTCTCGTTGTTCACCATGTGATGTCTTGCCATTAACTATCTCCTTTGTTGTAAAAGTTACGCATTTGCTCTCTTATATAAATAGTATTCACCGGATGTGATATTACCTGAATTGGCTATAAACTGAACCCGATCATGGGCCTCTGCCGTATTGTAATTTCCACCCAAACACCCTGCACTTAAAAGACTAGCGGAATTGTGCATAAACCAATTTCCAAGGACGGCGGTTTTATGACTTGATGCCGCAGGCTCAAAGAATACAGCTTGGTGGTGAGCTTTTTCATCCGTTGAATTTCCTGAGCTTGATCCAACCATGTCAATGAATGTGGAGTCATGGTCTTGGCTGATCGCTGGAGTTTCAGACACTCCAGACCCAATCCCTAAGTAACCTGTAGAGCGTATGGTTGGTCCACTACTAATACCCATCCTTGCTCCATACCATGCTCCATCAGTTGCCAAGACAACATTCCACGCACAAACTAAATAATCGAATCCGGTTACAAATCCAGTGAAGGTTATGCTGGCGGAACTCGAAGCGGACTGACTTGAAACAAAGGCCCATCCATCGCCACCAGCAGCTTGCCATGATCCATCACCTCTAAGGAAATTTCCTGATCCCGGAGTACCAGTAGCCCCAATTAGATTTACATCGACTTTTGTTGTTGCCATCTATCTAATCTCCTCAAGCATGTGCAATGCCCCATACTGTCATGCGTCCAGTAGCTATGTTCCCTGACGAAAACTGAAATAGAATCCTGTCCAGTGTAATCACTGTTTCACGATCACCTGACATGCGTCCCCCGTAGGTATTCCCCGCAGTATCAGTGACATCATAAATTCCGCAAATACTGGATCGTCGGGTGCTATCTCCGGGGCCATTTATATAAAACATCCCTGCAATTCCCTCACCACTGGCATTACCTACGCCCGTTGTCACCCCAGCAGTGTTCAGTTTAATCTGGGCATCTGAACTATCTTCACCCTGATTATAGTTCGCACTGGTGTTGTTAATTGCCAAAAGTGAAAACCCCCAGCCATAGTCTGAACTGGCAGTATCGACCCCTGAAGAATCACCAAATCTGAACCAGCCATCAACGGAGTCAGTGGCTGGTACAAGATCACTTAGCTGAACAGCAAACGTGTCATACGTCGAATCCAGACCAGTGATTGTCAAACTGGCTGAACTCGAAGCCACAGCAGTACCAATGATATTCCACGCACCTCCAGCAGCTTGCCATGATCCATCACCTCTAAGGAAATTCCCAGACCCCGGAGTACCAGAAGCATCCACCATCCCTACTGCTATTTTAGTTTGTGTCATTTATATATCCTCTTATGCATGTGCTATTCCCCACACTGTCATGCGACCAGTAGCTATATTACCCGTTGAAAATTGAAACAGAATCCTGTCGAGCGTGATTACAGCATGTCTTTGACCATGCACAGTACCTCCTACAGAATTACTACTGACATCCTGATGCTGAAATGTTCCAATAATACCTACACGGGTAGTCCCATCTGCTGGCCTGTTTAGCCATAATGTTGCTCCAAAGCCCTCACCAGCAGCATTCCCTACATGGCCCATATCAGAAGTACTCATTTCTATTTCAGAATCGGAACTGTCCTCATTACCATCGACATAGGCTGTTGTGTCCGTAATTGAAGTGCCGTTTGTAGACCATCCATAATCTGAACCTCCAGAGTCCACACCACCAGAATCACCTACTCTCAGCCATGCAACAGCAGCATCTGTTGCTGGTACACATTGAGATATACCTATACAATACATATCATATGTGGAATCCAGACCAGTAACTGTCAGACTAGCAGAACTTGATGCAACAGCGGTTCCGATCAGATTCCATGATCCACCCCCCAAATCCAGAATACCCTGCACCGTATCCCTTTTTGTATTATTACTATCAGTGGCATCCCCATACATTATAAGATCAGCAGCGGTGATTGTTACGTCAGAGTAGTCAGCAATCAGGGCATCCTTGGTCTTTGCTCCATCAACACTGTTGTCCGCTGGTGTCCCTGTAATACCGTCTGCGAAATACTGCCTCGCACATACCATATTAGCCCCTGCTGGTGCAGAGGTAGTAAGAGTAAGCGCAGTACCCGATACATTGAAATCAACTCCAGCAACCTGTGGTACTCCACCGACAAACACCTCAGTCGCGTTGGTCGAGCCTGACTGTGGTAAGGTGAAGCTGGCTGTACCCCCGGAGTATTGAGTTACCGTGGGGTCTAGGAGTGATTTGTTAACTAAGAATCCGCTCATTGTTTACTCCTCACGGCTTTGGATACTTGTCTTTGACGACTTTGATTTTAGCTTTCCAACCATCAATGCCGTTATGAAAAAGCTCATCAAACTGATCCTCAAAAGAAGGATATTCATCCTTACGTTTACCTTTGTATTCTGTAGCAGCCACATGTGCCTTATATTCTGCCGTCCATTTATCCTGATCCGATTGAGATGGGATAGAGTCAGATCCAAATTTTGTGATAATACCGTCCGTAGTACACATTCCCTGTTTTTCAGGAAATTTCCAATGGAGGACTTTACTGATATTACTCATGCCTCGATCTCCCAAATTGTCATTGATGAATTTATTTTGTCTCCGCCATAACCAGATCCACCAGAACCATTAAATGTCGTAGTTGCTCCGTCTTGACCACCAGCACGAATTTTGAATGTGGTCGAGGATGTTGTTCCCGCCGCCATGTAGTGATGTAGTATTACCTGTAAAACGCGATTGCCAGAATTTGAATGATCGTTTGCAACCATTAGTGCATTGGCCGTTGTATCCTGAAAAAGACCCGCATAAAGTGATTGGTTCGATCCCGTATGCGCCAGATTTACAAGAGAATGGATGACCAATTTATTGCTGGAATTGTTGGGCGTAATGGCAAGGGTCATATACTCATCACCCTCGTCATTTTGCATAATGGTGTCGTCCGAAGGCACCGCAGTCGTTCCAGTGGAGGTTGATGAAACAATAGTGTTTACAACTTGAAGTAATTTTCCACCACCGGCATCTTCAAAAGCTGGTTGCGCTCCAGCACCAGCACTTGTTAGTACCTGACCATCTGTTCCAGTTGCTATCGCTACAGGATTTCCACTGGCATCATACGAAATAATGTTACCATCAGTTCCACCAGCCATCTTAGCAAGAGTAATTTCATTATCACTAACTGTAGATAACTGAGCATATACCGCTGGTGCATATGTAGCTTCAACCTCCGCAACTCCTGTGGGTATCGCAGTGTCAAATGTCACCGTAGAACCACTTAACGAATACGTTGATCTGTGCTGACCTACACCGTCAAAGAATATCGTGAGATGTTCCTCAGTACCCGGAGCATCTGTAAGGCTGATGGTCGTGGAAGAACCAGCAGTAAAACCTACTCCAGCCGCGAAGGTATTCACCGTTGGTGTTTTGGTCTTTCTTATTCCGGGATCAACCCCTGTGAGAAAACCGCCCATTACGTTTGTACCAGATAACTGATGCTTGCTTCTAAGGAACTTGCGTTCTCAGCGTCAAACCACAGTGCGTCCCCTGTATTCAAGACAACCTTCCCCTGTAAAATATCAAGAGAATCGTTAATGGGTATGTTGACTTGGTGAGCCAGTTCACTGTCTACACCTCCTGATCTGACTACATTTACCGTAACCCAACTGTTAGTTGTGGCGTGAATATTAGCCACTGTGACACCAATGAGTGTAATTGTTTGCCCACTTGCTGCCGTAAGAGCAGCCGCATCTGTAGTCGTAATTGCATACCCTTTCCCCACTAAAACATCAGCCATTTTTTAACCTCCCAGAGCTAATACTAATCCAACACCGACTATGGAACTATTTGTCCAAGCAGATCCACTATAAGTAATCCCTTGTCCAGCAGCGGGACTTGTAATTGTAACGTCAGTTAAATTATTTAACCCCGTTGCTGCTGGTGTTACTTTTGACCAAGGCAGTGCAGTTGTGTTTAAAGTTCCCCCTTTGTCTGCCGTACATATATAAATTGTATCTTCATTAACTGTTCCTTCTGATACAACAATTAAAGAACCGGGGTATTCTTCATAAGTATCAAACAGATCGTCTCTGGCCGGGGAAGCCTGTACGATGTAAATACCGTTTTCTTCAGCAGCCGTTTGATTTTTAACCAAGACAAGATCGTTAGTGGCTAAGGTTACACCGTCTAAAGTATCTCCATTATTTAAAGCTGTAGCAATAGTAACGTTAGCTGTGGTAGCTGCTCTGACGATTGTTCTCTTAGCGATACCCGCGAACAAGTCGTCTACGTAAGTTTTATTAACCAGATGACTTGCATTAGAAGGGGCGGTAGCTGCTGTAACAGCACCGGAGAATGACCCTGTGGTCCCTGCTATAGTCGCAGGGGTAGTTGCTCCGACAGTACCGTTTATATTGCCAGTGACGTTACCAGTAACATTGCCCGTAACATTCCCTGTGACGGCTCCTGTATGCGTCCCTGTTGTATTCCCAGTGACATTACCAGTTACGTCCCCAGTTACATCTCCAGTTACGTCTCCAGTTAAATCACCCGTTACATTACCAGTAATATTTCCTGTTACGTTGCCAGTTACGTTACCAGTAATGTTCCCTGCGAAGTTTGTATTGGCTGTAATGGTAGTCCCGGTAACTGCCGCTGGTGTATTTGCACCCAGAATACCGTCTACGTTGGTCGTGGTTAAAGTTGTTATTGTCTGGGAGGTAGCAGTGCCGCCTACGACACCGTTGATTGCCGGGGCAGTTAAAGTTTTGTTTGTTAAAGTAGCTGTTCCTGAGTCTACGTAGGCTTTAATTGATTGTTGGGTGGAAAGTTTAGTTGCGCTGTTTGAAGACATGTTGTCTTCGTCTAGGACAGCCGTACCGGAAACCCCTGTATTAAGAACTCCATTAATAATCGTGGGACCAGTAAGCGTTCCACTGGTAACGTCCATCTTAGAGTTAATAGCTGTCTGTAGAGCTAAGACTTCCGTATTAAAGTCTGCTCCACTAATTATTTTTTCTGAATCTGAATCAGAAAGAGCATCTTTCCCAGACCATGAAACTTGTGGTGTATAGTTACTCATCTAATTCTTCCCCTTTATATTCCACGGAGTTCCTGTTTCCACCTGAACGCACTTCTACGCCTAGCCTGTTCCTTTTCACTAATCCTTTTCTTCTTTTTCTTTCTGGAAAATTTACCTGCTGTACGCATCTTAACTGGTTTCATCAAACACCTGCCCTTATGCCGTTTCCGTTAACTTCGTGATCGTTAGCCCACCTGTCCTCTGATGATGTCAAGATTAAAGAAGGTACGGACAAGGAATGTTCTGATTTACTTTTGCACTTATTACAATTAGTGTTCCCATGACGTTTAGCCATTGGTCTAAACTCTACCTGAACGTACCCACAAGATTTACACGTATAGTTGTAATTTGGCATTATTTTTTCTTTGACTTCTTTTTCTTTTTTTTATGAGGCATTTAAAGCTTCCTCTTTCTGTTATTCAGTAATAGAATGGAAGCCCCTTTTTACAGAGGCTTCCTTAGACTATTTAGGTAGCTGGTACAACGAAGGCTACACCACCGTCATTACGGAGTTCACCTACGCCATAGATCGTATCAGAAGTAAACAAGTCACCTAAATATTCTTGTTTATACTGAGTTTGTGAACGAACACTGAGTTGCTCAACCAATGCTACAGCGTCTTTGTGTATCATAAGTCCAACTCTCTGTGCGTCACTGTTAATGGACGGGCAGTTAGAAGAAATATATACGTCTATACCGTAAATACTTCCAATTTTACCTGTCTTGATTGCGGAACCGTCACCAATGTACGCTTGCTCAGTAAACCTGTTTATACCAAGCATGTCGTTCATTGCTATCGGAGGCAACACCAAAGACCTGTTGTCCATAGGAACGTCAGCATTGTCCAGAGTCAGGATCATTCTGCGAATACCTGCGTCTGTAATGTCTGTAGCGTTTGAGGAGTTTCCGGTGTATAACGTTGCACCATGTCCACCAATAACCGCTTTTTCCCATAGAGCAGCACCCGAACCGCCTACTGTACCACCTTGGAGTCCCTCCATAATGGTAAATAGATCGTCGTCCACCTGAGTCGCAAGAGCATAACCAGCATCGTCAGTGTAGAAACGACGAAGCGAGGAAAGTGCCTGAGTTTCCGTAATGTCTTCAATTACTACAGAATACTCATAATGCTTGTCAATACTCAAGTTAACGACAGAATGGGTATCACCCTGCAAGACAACCTGAGTATTTGCTGCTTTGGCGTTAGCCGAACCACGGACAGGAGCAGGGATATGAATAGTGTCCCCTTTCTTGCCACTGTGGTTTATTTTAGTCACAAGATTACCAAGGACAAGATTTTTCTTGTACCCGGCAATCACTTCATCCGACCACAGTTCTGGAATAAAATTCGCAGCGGTTGTGACCGTCTGTTGGTTAGTACCTAAAGCCATTTTATTTCTCCTTCTTCAGCTTTTATAGGTTTATTTAACCCTGCCGTCTGAATAAGCCTGAAGAATTTCGTCTTGTAAACTCTCATAACGCTCAGGATTGTTAGTACGAAGTCTGATTAGATCAGCCCTACGGTAGATTTTCTTACCTGCTTGTGACTCCGAAGAAGTCCTGGATACGCCTCTGCCAGCTTTAAGTGCTTGATCTCGTTTAGCTGCTTTATTTGCTTCTGCTTCACTGGTATTGTTAATAAGTGATCTTTCTTTCCAGTTGCCTATGAGTTCCATAGCTGAATTAAGATCGTAGTTGTGAGCAGAAACATATAGCTCTGTACGTATCGGGCTTTCTTGGACCCACTCCTGAAACTTAGGGTCACCTACGACCTCAAGATAATCAGGATGCGCTGATTGGAGTTGCTGAGTTGTTGCATTGGCTGCTTGAACCTTCTGCTGCTCTTCAAACTCACGGAACTTCGGATGATTTTCGATGGCTTTACTGACTGCCTTGTCAGGGTCATCGAAGAAATCTATATCCTCTGTATTGTCGTCTTGCGCCTCTGTTCCGCTTTGGTTAGTGGTAAGTTGTTGCTGTAAGATACCGTCAGTTAACTTTCTGAGTTCTCCAATCTCCTGACCTTTCCGACCAAGTTCTTTTTCAAGATTTTCATAGGAAGAAATGACTTCCTCCATTGATTTTCCCTGGAACTTATCCGGTACTTCAAAAGACTGTTCCGCTTCTGCTTGAGGTTGTTCCGTTTGAGGTGGAGCCTCTTGGTTTATGTCCGTAAACTGTGCCGCTTCTTCTGGCGTTTCTACGGCTTCTTCAACAATTACACTATCACCCATATTACTAATCCTCCTCCGTCCCTATATAAAAGATTATGGAGTTAAACAAAATGTTGGAGTTAGGTTACCTGTTAATCTAATTGATCCAACGCTAATTTGGTGGTTTCCTCTAAATTAATAACCATATTTAGCATGTCCACCTGACCCCTTCTTAAGTAGAGGGTCTTTTCGTCGTCTATTGTTTGAATTTTCTCAAGAGATTCAGCCATTGAGGTTAGCTCTTCGGTAAAGAGATCCCATGCTTCACTTGAGAAAAGTTCCAGACGCTTCTCTAAAAATTCTCTGTCTTCCATCACTTAGCACGTTCCAATCGTGCCTTAGCGAGATTAAGTATTGTTTCTGACTGTAGATGTTCTACTTCAGGAACATTACGCATTGTTTCTGATTGAATATTCTGGGCTTCGGTACGCAGCTTTTCTATCTTAGCCATCTTCTCAGCCAACTGCATTTGTTTTTCCACCAAAGCGTCCTCCGATTGAGTCCCTTGAATTTCAGACTGTATCTTAGCTGCCTGAGCCATTTCTTTAGCTGCTCCAGCCTTCATTTCCTCTATTTCCATCTGGAGTTTCATAAGTTCCATCTGTTGAACCATCTGCTGCAACTGTGCCTGTTGTGGATCTGGCTGCATTGACTGTGCGATTGCCATCTTCATGTCTTCCCTGTTTGCCAAGGAACTGTTTTCAAAGATGGACATAAGAAGTAAACCAAAAGGCATAGACCCTTGTTGTGTCATGGACAACAACTGTATCATCTGGGTCATCTCCAGTTCCTTAGCCATAATCCCCATTGTAGAATGAGCTATAAACTTGTAGTCTCCTGCCGGGTAACGATCCGGAGCAAACTGGATGTACCTCCAAGAAGCTTTCTTAATTAAAGGAACAAGAAAGTTTTCCTGAAAATTCATAATGGTACGCTTCTGTCTCTTAATTGAAGCTGCCTGAATCATAGACATACCGGAAGCAGTATTGTTTCTTGGGTTTGAAGCAATCCCTGTGGCACTGTCCATTGCTCCAGTACCCATCTGAACCATACGTTCCAGTTCTGATGCTTCTGTAAACGTAGACTGAGCAATCTGACCGAAATTCAAAGGCATTAAGGTCTGCCGTGGATCACCATTTGTCAAAATAGTTTTCCCTGCTTTGACCTCGAATTTAACCCCTCTTGGCAGTCTTGTTGCGTCCACACCCATCATAGGATGAGTTGTAAGAGCCAGTGCGTCTATTCTAGCACGTAACTCAGCGTCAAGAGCTTTCTGAGGGTTGTACCCCTTTTCTGCTATTCCCCTGCCCCAGAACTTATTAGGAACCCTATCCATCTGAAAGGCTACGAAGGGTCTGTCACCCATAAGATATGGATTTTCACTGGCTTTTAAAACTGTATAGTCGTTAGCAATTACGACAACTGCCTCGACTAACTCATCTTCGTCGTAATCAAACTGTTCGCTCATACCGGACTGACCGTCCAGGAACTTTTTGGGAACTCTACCCCAGTATTCTGTTATTTTTACCTTATCGTCGTCTGAAGAAATAGAACCGTTTTCTTCGTTGAACCCTAAATCAACTTTATCGTAACTACCAATTGGTTTGTCTTCGTATATTCCGTTTCTGATCCCCTCTATAATTTCGTACTTAGGTTTGATTACAACCTGTGCAACACCTAAGGCTTCGTCTATAGTGGTAGCGGAGGGATCAATTACAAATTCCTTGGGAGTGAGGGAATCAATTCGTACCGTTGTCATGTCTTCTTCGTAAACAACGGTGTCCGTAGTATAAGTATCGGGTATTGGAGATTCTTTTGGTGTCTTTATTTGCTCTTCGTCTACATTTATTTTAGCTATACCTGTACCGAATATGGCTGCATTTAACAATGCTTCAACTATAGAGTCTTTTACTTTAGCTCTCTCAAGGTCTTCTTGCAGGTTCATACGAACTACTTTAACGTCCGTTGGGTCCTGATCCCCTACGTCATCTCTAAGATCAAACCATTGTTCCTTACCGAATATAGCTTCTTCAAGCTCAGATACCGTTGCTTCAATAGCCTGTTGTGTTGCAGGGGCAATAAGTCTTGAGTTTTCTGAAGCTCTTGTTTTGTCTTCTCCTGCCCAGATACCCCTCCAGATACGGTAATATTCGTCCCATTTATTAAGGTAATTTGTATTACGATGGTCTTCCCATTGTGTAACCTTATTTGAAACCCAAGAACTCAAGGACGCTTGAGGATCATTATATGCAATATCTTTATTTGAAGCCATATTTACTCCATGTATTCTGTAGCTGAACCCCATGCAGCTGGTTCCCAATCGGGAGGTCTACAGTTACATTCATCACATTTACAGCGAGAGTGGGGAAGTAACGCTTCATTCTGTTTGTAAAAATTGCATAACAGTCCACAATGACACGGATGATTACAATGAATACATTCATTTTGTTTTCCCATAGTTACCCCACATTTTTAACCATAACCAGTTCTGTAGCCTAGTTAGTTTATGTGAGAACCAAATAACCAATGGTGTTCTATATAACATTTTAACCCCAATCAGGTCTTCTACACTGTTCACAGTTACAATTCTTACAGACTTCTATCGCTTCTTGATTTGGGTCCACAAACTTTCTTAATGGATTACCGCAATGGGACTCATGCCCACAATTTTTACACGTTGTCATTTTTAGTACCCGGAAAGGTTATCTAATGGTTTCCATTCCTCTAATTCTATTGACTGTGCAAAGTCCGAAACTGAAACCTGGTCTATGTACGCTAGGGAATCCAGTAAGTCGTCGTGTGAAAGAGGGCTAGGGAAGTCAAGCATCTGACCTATAAAGTGTTTGTTCCAATCCGCTTTCCTGAACTTTATCTTACCGTGTTCCATTCTCCCTTGTAAAGCCCAGACTATCCTGTCCTGTTTTCTTTTACCTCCGTGGGTTACGTCCGTTATATTAATCCAACGTCCCCTCATTCTCATCTCGTCTTCCAGATAGGGCATAATGGCATTCTTTAAAGCACCCGATTCTATCCCTACTGTAGTGGCCTGTACGTCCTCCGCTGCGTCCAATATTTTTGTAGCGGTTTCTTTTATACCCCACCTTCCGTGTAGAATGTCCTTAACTAACCATTCGTCCTGAGCAATCTTTACAACTGATATTGCCGTTTCGTCTAACTTAGAGGACTTTAGCCCTCTGTCTTTCTGAGCCTTCTCAAAGCCAGCCGGGTCCACCGATATAACGAAGTGACCTTGAGCTTTAGCTTTTTTATCGTCGAACTCATCATCGTCCACATACTGTAACCATTCCTCCTTAAAGATACCACCTGAAAAGGTTTCAAATGTGGCTTCAAACTCCTGCCGAAATGCCTGAGTAGACATTGTATTTCTAGCAGCTTCAATTTCCAGCGGGTCCAAAAAAGGATTATCAGTAGAGTTAAACTGAAAAGCTTCCCATTCCTTTTTGTACTCCTCTTTTTGTGCGTCCAGCCACAACTGATAGAAGTGGTTCTTTCCAGCCGGGGTTCCTATAAATAACGCACCACCCTTTATGTCTGCCAATGTGGGTCTTAAGATCATCTCCCACACTTCCTGCTTCATAGAAGCGTATTCGTCCATTACTACGTAAGCAAGACCTACACCCCTTAAAGTGTCTGGTCTGTCTGACCCCTTCAAGTAAATCTTTCGATCATTTACTAAAGTCAGGGTAGCGGTGTTTTCATGTGCAGCTTTTATTACGTCCTTTCCAATACTTTTAAGGATTGACCAGAGAATGTCCTTAGCTTGCTGGAAAGTAGGTGCTACATAAAAAACATCTTTAGAGTCACTTTTGAGTGCATTGATTATTAACACCCACGCTGCTAAATAACTCTTGCCAAACCTTCGACCACATGAAGCAATCTTGAAACGCTTCGGAGAAGTGAAGATTTCCATCTGGGCATCGTGTAGAGTAACA
>VTLG01005820.1_pt1 | contig 37396 bp, 54 predicted proteins | sample 4694571 | NCBI WGS metagenome assembly VTLG01 (sample SAMN12604809, study PRJNA352737) | marine metagenome | biome: ENVO:00000447; feature: ENVO:00000209|ENVO:00000569|ENVO:01000036; material: ENVO:00002151; isolation source: viral sequences binned using virsorter ...
GATAGCACAAAAGAAAGTGATGTTAATAAACTAATGAATGGAGAAAAAGCAGATATGGTATTTACAGATCCTCCTTATGGGATAGATTTTACAGGACAGTTATTAAGCAACACAACAAAAGATGGAAAAAAAATACACAACCATAAGGGTGCTAACACTAAATATAAAAAGATAAAAAATGATGAATTACAAGAAACAGATTTATTAGAATTTTGTGATAAGTTTATAAAACAATTAATCAATTGTAATCCTAAGTCTTGGTATATATGTTTCTCTCAATTAGATTTAGATATATTATTATCAGCTATGAGGTTAAATAATTTAGATTGGAAAAGTATAATAGCTTGGGTAAAAAATCAAGCAACGCTATCTAATAAAGATTATAAATTAAGATATGAGCCAATAGTATATGGGCAATCAGGAAGTAGTTTTTATGGGGAAAGATATAAGCAAGAAGATGTATGGGAATTTCAAAGAACATTAAAAAATGATTTGCACCCAACAATGAAACCTATACCTTTAATAGAAAATGCAATTAAAAACAGTAGTAAAAAAAATGAAATAGTATTAGACATATTTCTTGGTAGTGGTTCAACATTAATAGCTTGTGAAAAAACAAATAGAATATGTTATGGAATGGAATTAGATAATAAATACTGTGATGTAATTATAGAAAGATGGGAACAGTTTACAGGACAAAAGGCAAATAAAATAACGGAATAAAAACGGAATGATATGAATAAGTTTCCAAATGAAGCAACAAGATTTAGTTCTACTAATCAACCTAAAAAGAATGGAAGACCAAAAGGAAGAAGAAATGTAGCAACAGTATTAAAAGAATTACTATCAACACAAGATACTAATATGGGTGGTGAAGGTGACTTCGGTTCGCCAATAGCTAAGATGTTAATACAAATAGCGTTCCATAAGGACTCAAACAACAATGAAAAGTTAAAAGCAATAAAAGAAATATTAGACAGGATAGAAGGAATGCCTGACCAGAATGTCAATGTAACTGCAACCCCTCCATCTTGGATCAATGAAGAAGATGAAACAAGCTAAGCCATATTATGATGTAAAGAACTCAAGCAAAAGGATTTGTGTTTTACAAGGCGGAACAAGAAGCGGTAAGACATATTCAATTCTCCTTGCGTTGATTGAATTTGCTTATAAGAACAAAGGTAAGAATCTATATATCACTATAGCACGTAAAACATTCCCTGCGTTAAGAGGAACAGCGATGCGTGACTTCTTTGAAATACTAAAGAAAGAGAATCTGTATGACGAAAGACTACATAATAAATCAAGTGCATTATATCATCTATATGGAAATGTTATTGAGTTCATTAGTGTAGACCAACCACAAAGGGTGAGAGGTAGAAAGAGAGATGTGTTATTCTTGAATGAATGTAATGAGTTTGGCTTTGAAGAATACACACAACTTGCATTAAGAACAACATACAAGATAATTATAGACTTTAATCCATCTGATGAATACCATTGGTTATACACACAGATAATAGATTCTGATAGAGATGATGTAGACTTTCATATATCTACATATAAAGACAATCCATTCTTAGATGAAGAAACAGTAAAAGAGATTGAAAGACTAAAAGAAGTGGATGAAAACTTATGGCGGGTTTTTGGTGAAGGGCAGCGTGGGGTCGCCACAGAAACCATTTTCCCGTCATTTAATATAATAGATACTATTCCAGATAATGCAAAAGAAATAGCATTAGGGTTAGACTTCGGATTCTCTGCTGACCCTACAAGTTTAGTGAAAGTATATAAGCACGATTTAGATTTATATGTTGACGAACTCATTTATGAGAAAGGATTAACCAATCAAGATATAGCACATAGAATCAAAGACTTAGGAATAGACAGAAGCATAGAGATTTATGCAGATAGTGCTGAACCTAAATCAATAGAAGAGATATTTAGAATGGGTGGAATAAATATCAAACCTGCAAAAAAGGGTGCTGATTCTATTCGTATTGGAATTGATGTTTTAAAAAGACATAAGCTGAATATAACTAAGCGAAGCATTAATGCAATTAAAGAATTTAGAAACTATAAGTGGATTAAAAACAAGAATAACGAAATAACAAACAAACCAATAGATGCTTTTAATCACGCAGTTGATGCAGTTAGATATGTTGCATTAAATAAGTTGATGGTGTCTTATTCTGGGAAGTATTATATATCGTAAAGACAAATAATAACAATTTATATTTATTAGTAATGAAAGAGGTTAAATTAACAATACCTGATAAGTGGTCTGACATAACAATAGAAACTTATCAAAAATATGTAGAAATACAGCAAGGCAAAGGAAGTGAGAAAAACAAGGTTATAAAGAGTTTAGCGTTATTATGTAGCACTACACCCTTTGTTGTAAAGAAGATGGCTTACAAAGACTTATTAGAGATAATGGGGATAATTAAAACAATGATAGACACAGAACCAGACAAAGAAGAATTTAGAAAGACGTTTATGTTTAAAAAAGAAGAATATGGTTTTGTTCCTAACCTTTCAGGAATTAGCACAGGAGAATATATTGATCTTGAGAATTATTGCAAAAACCCTATTGAAAACTTACATATTATAATGAGTATATTATATCGTAAGGTTACATTTAAAAGGAATGAAAGATACACTATTGAAAGCTATAATCCTGATGAGTTCAAAGAAGAAATCTTCAAAGACTGTCCAATGGATATAGCATTAAGTAGCTTAGGTTTTTTTTTGACTTTAGGAGAAAGATTAGCGATGACTTCGCTCAGCTTTTTGAAAGCACAGGAAATGAAACAACAAAAGGTGTAAGTATGCAGAGCAAGTGGGGATGGTATAACATTCTCTATTCACTCTGTAATGGTGATATCTTAAACATTGATAAAATAACAAAAATACCAATCTTGGAAACGCTAACATATTTAGCATATACGCAAGATTATAATAACAAACAACGAAGCAATTATGATAACTTTTAGAAACGTAGTTGGATACTTAGAAACAATAGCAGAAAAGCACTATGAGATAAATAGCTTTCATTCTGGAATGATGGATGAAGTAGATTTGAATAAGCTAGGTGCGACTGACTATATTATTCTATATGCAGAGCCAGGCACAGTAACAATGGATAAAGGCGTTCAAACATATACGTTTTCTATTTATGTGATGGATATGATTAGTGAAGAAATTGGTGATGACCCTAACAGGCAACGTGTTGGTCGTGTTGACACATTCTCACAAACTCTAAATATTATAAACGATGTTGTCGCTGAATTTCATCAAAACCTTTATTCCACATCTTGGGTTGATGATGATGTTGTTTTAAGTCTACCTATTAACGCAGAGCCTTTTACTGCAAGATTTGATAATACACTAACAGGGTGGGCGGCAAACATAAGTGTTCAAGTTCCTAACCCAAACAATCTATGTATTGTTCCAATAGCAGGAAATAGTTGATGGAATTTACTAATACCATACAAGCACTACAGAAACTTGGTGGCGATGTTGTCAAGGAAGGTAAGAGCATATTGAAGCGAAAGAAAAAGACAACAAGTCGAAACACATTATACAACGACTATGACTATTTAGTTACTGCTTCAGATTCATCAGTAACATTAGAATTTGAATTTGGTGGTGCAGAAGATTATTGGTCATTTGTTGACGAAGGTGTTAGAGGTGCAGGTGGATATAAAGGTAGTGGAAGAATGAGAGGACAAGGAAGTCCGTTTAAGTTTGCATCTAAGATGCCTCCAAGAAGTGTGATAGACAAATGGATAGTAGGAAAGCCACTTGCTCAAGCAAGAGATAAAAATGGTCGTTTTATACCAAGAAAGAGTTTAGCATTCTTAATACAAAGAGCAATATACCAAAGAGGATTAACAAGAACACAATTCTTTAGTAAACCATTTACATTAGAATTAAATAAACAAACAGATAAAATAACAGAAGCATTCGCTAATGACTTAGAAGCAACATTAGATGAATCATTAAAAGAATAGACTATGGCGTTAGGAAATATATCATTCGTTCAAGAACCTGTAGATGCAGCAGACAAAGTGCCTGTAATAACCAATTGGAATCCTATGATTGGCTATATGCTGTATCAAGACGACATTAGTGGTTTATTCTTTTTTAAGCTGGTATTAGAGGTTAGATTAGATGACGCATCTGGAACATTAATAGCTAAGATAAAACAAAGAAGAAATGGATATAGCGTAGATATTTCAGGAAATGCAGCAAGAGCATTCTTTGATTTAAGAGATATTGTTAATAGTCAATTAACAGACACAGTATTTGACCAGAATGATACTGGTATTCCATTTGAAACAATACATAAGTTGGGTAAAAATAACCCTGTGACACCATTTAGTGTGAATGGTGATAATAGAACTGATGGAACACAGCTTCAAACTATATATGTAAAAGGGTATCAAGAATACGGATCATCAGCAAATTCAATACCAACAGAAGATGACACACCAAGTGTCAATGACACTTTATACTATATAGGTGCATCGTTACCATTATTAACTGCAAGAGATACTGATTCTGATTATATACAGGGAACTGCATTCCAAGCTTATCAAGGAAATTCAGTCACAGACTTATTTTTAAGTGATGTAGAATCATCTTCTGGTGATTATGGACTTTCAGGATATCTTAACTATGTTCAAGAAGCTGACTATCACACAGTGGCGTTTTTAAATGATGGAACAAACTTTGACAGCGACATAGACTACATTCAAATTATATACTATGACTCTAGCAACGCAATGATTAACAGTGCTAGATATATTGCAAATATTGCAGTTAATGGAGGTGCGCCACCAAGTGGAACATTAACTGATGCAAAAAGATTACTATATTTTGGTTGTGGTCCTGAGAATTTAGAAGGACAATCAGACAACACAGATGCTAGACCATCAAACAATTCAGGATGGGCATACTATACTATAAGAGGAACAACAGCAGGTCTAGCAGCACAAACTGCTCTCTATTATTTTATTAAACAAGATGGAAGTTGCAAAGGTTTTAAAGTTAGACGACTAGCGTTTCGCAACAGTTTAGGATGCTATGATTATTTCAATTTCAAAAAGAAATCAACACAAAGAGTAGAAGTTACTAGAAATAACTATAGCTCTATTATGGGTAAATTCAATGCTTCTAAGTGGTATTATAATAATACTATGCGAGGCAAGAAAACAAGACAAGTAACAGCGGTATTGAAAGAAACTTTAAACACAGATTGGATAACAGAGCAAGACGCTAACCTATTAGAAAAACTAATAATGTCAACCGATGTTTATATAGTGGAAAATGTAGATACAGAATTTACTCAAGGCGTGATGATAACAGATTCTTCATTTGTAAGAAAGACAAGGGCTAATGATAAGATGATTCAATATACCATTCAAATAGAATATGCAAACCCGATTAATACCAACTCTTAATGAATATAAGATTAGTAGCATATAGAAAGGCAACAACTGCTTCAACATCTGACACAACTTATCAGTTAGATTTACAGGAAGCACCAAACGTAGCATTGAACTTTCAGTTCAGCGATGTCAAAGAACCAGAAACAAGAAAAGGAAGTTATAGTCAAACGTTCAAGCTACCATTCACACAGAACAACAATCAGTTCTTTGAAAATTGGTATAATGTTAATTTAGATACTTTAGTCTTTAGCACAAAAACGAAATTTGATGCAGTTCTTTATGTAGGCACAGTTCCACAGTTTGAAGGTGCGTTACAATTAAAAGCAGTATATCAAAAGGCACAACAATATGAAGTGGTAATGATTTCTAATAGTGCAAGTCTTTTCAATATAATAGGAAACCGAAGATTGAGAGATGTTTTTAAAAATGATGATGGTAGCTATAGTGAAGAATTAAATCACGTATATACATATACAAACGCAACGAATAATACTCTTTACAAATCTTGGGATGGAAACAGTTCCAACTTTCTTAACACTGCTGGTGTTTCTATGAGGGATATAAGTGCAAGTGTTCAAAAGGTTGTCTACCCAATGTCTGTCACTGCACAAGGTTTTTATTTTGATCCTAATGAAGAAAGGTATTTAAATATGGACCAAACAGCAACAAATAGTATTGTTACTGAAACAGGTAGTGTTCAAGCTGCTTCTGAATTTGGTGTTAGTTTTACGCAGTTTAGACCAGCTATTCAGATAAGAACATTATTTAAAAAGATTCTTGGTCAAGCAGGGTTTTCTTATACTTCAGATTTTATAGATGACAGTTATTTTGGGAAAATATTTATGACTACCGCTAACTATTTAGAGTCTGCTGTTACGCCAACAGTAAATTCTTCTGCTAATCCAAGTGGCGTGATGAGTGTTGGTTATGATGCACAATGGGGAAACTTGGGGATAGATTCAACTTATTGTGACACCTATGGAACTGATTTTTTTACTGTCGCACCTATAATTGCAGTTGCTAATACTACAGCACCTAGTGGAGATTGCACTCAGTTTGGAGATGAAAACAATATATGGAACTCTACTTATAATTACTTCACAAGAACAGCACTAACACAAGAAACAATAACTATTAGTCACGCTTATAATTTTGTAAACATAACAGGATATAACAATACTATCAGAATCCATTACAAGTTAAAAGGGTGGAATACCACCACAAATCAAGATAACGGAGAACAATATGGTGATGGGGGATATGTGGACATTCCGATGAATGGTTACACAACAGCAGGAAGTCAAACAAATTTCCCTGCTGCAACTATAACTCTACCAATAGACTTGATGTCTGTAGGTGATTCTGCAAGGATTGAAATATCTTTAGACCCAGTCAGACTTATTTTGGCTAGTGGTGTATTCTGCGATACATTAGTTAACAACTATTTAGGTTATACTACGCTGGGCTGTGATGACTATAGTAAGATTGAAATGAACTGGTTTGGATTCTCTGATGACATCTTTGATTCTACTGTAGATATACCTGCTTGTATTGACCCAGAGTTAACACAAAGAGGATTCTTGAAAGATATTATTCAGCGCTTTAATTTAGTTGTTTTAACAGACCCCAATAATGCTTCAAATCTATTAATAGAACCTTACAATGACTTTATTGGTAGTGGAGAATTGAAAAACTGGACAGATAAGCTAGACACCTCAAAAGAAGTTGTTGTCAAAGACACTACGGAACTACAGAAAAAAGTTGTTCACCTTACAGACCAAGAAGATGTAGATTTATATAATAAGTCTATTAAAGAACGATATCCTAATGTGAATGTTTTTGGACACGTCAAGATTGATGAATTTAATAATGAATTTGCATCAGGAGAATTGAAGAATGAGTCAATGTTTTCTCCATATATCAATGGTCAAGTTTTTAGAAATGAAGACGAACAGGCGGGAACATCATTGCCTAACATGGCTATTCAATATGAGTTTACCTACAAACAGAATAGTGAAGGCATCTATGAAAATGAAATAGCACAAACAAAACCTAAACTTTTTTGGTATAGAGGAACACCTGTTGACATTTTAGCTGTTAATCAATCACAAACAGACATCTATTTACATAGAGCAACGCCGAGTGGTATTACAGCATTTAACATAAATGAATATCCTATATGCAGCCCTTTTGATGTTCAACCTGCTGGAAATACTTATACCTTAGGTCCAGCTAATAAATCTTTATATTGGAACGGAACGCCACCATTAGTAGGAAATTTAAGTGTATTTAATTATCAGCCAACTTTTGGTAGTTGGTTTAACAACACTTTGTATGGTAAATATTGGAAGCCATATTTAGACAACCTTTATTCTGACGGATCAAGAATAATGGAATGCTATTTGAATCTAAACGAAGTAGACATTTTCAACTTTAGCTTTGCTGACGAGATATTTATAAAAGACACTTATTGGAGAATACTAGGTATTTCAAATTACCAAGTAGGTGCAAAAGCATCCACGAAAGTTACATTAATAAAATCTTTAGATACACGTTCAACTTGTAGTGGTTGCAATTATGTCATAGGAACTATAGGAACATCAAATACGACTAATTTTGGTCAATTCATATGGTGTCCAGAAGATGACCCTGATTGCACCCCTGACATCACTGGTTCATATTGGGCTGGTGTATATACAACGCCAGAATGTTGCACGTGTAATGGTGGATATCTTAACATTAATGACGAAGACCCAAACAATGCTGGAATGTATAGTTGCTTGAACTTATCTGGTAGTTTACCGATGTCAATTAAAAGCTTAACAGCTACAACATCTATTTTAAACAATGACCAGACAAAGAGTCTTCTAACAGGATTATTAGGTGGAACAAATAGACCGCTTGTTAGAGGTAGTGACAGCAATAAATTCGGACAAAAGATATTAAACTATTATGGAGATGATATAGTCATAAAATACAAGTCCACAGCAAACTATCGACCACAATACAATGGAGAAAGTCATAGAATAGTTCTAACAGGATATACGGATGGAAACACAAGGGGATATGCTTATCCAAAAGGCAACCCATATGAAAAGCCACTATATATTCCTGACAATACAAATGTTATTATTAGAGTTAAAGGTATTTGCACAGTAGTTGGCGGAACAAGTGCAACTTACCCATTAGGAACAACAGATGCGGTAGCATACTACACCGCTTTTGTTATTAACAAGGGAACTGTCACGCAATTAGGTGCAACAGGTGGCGAAGCAGAGTTTCAAATCAGAGAAGGCGTTAATCCTGTCACTTGCACACTTCACATTGACATTGATTCTAATGGTGTGTTAAGATTTGGTTTAGATGACAGTCAAACAGACACTAAAAGAGCTTGGATGCTAACCGCTAATATGGATATTAATGTCATTAGCAATATGGTGTTAGGGTTTGATGAAAATTGGGCGTTGTTCCAAAATGGTAGTAATATAGAATTTCAAAATGGAGATTTTTTAATATGGAATTAAAAAGATATATAGAAAGCATTGCAAAGGTAATAATACCAAGTATTGACCACTTACAATTAGTGGAATACAAGGACAAAGAATTAGACTTTGCTTATGGTATGGAAGAATACCACACAAGTTTTAAAAGAATGTTTAAACAGATAACAAGAATAATATTTAGATAATATGTCACAAGAAAGAACAGTAAAATTAAACATAGATGCGAAAGAAGCGTTAAAGCGATTAGAGGCAGTAGAAAAGGAATTAGGCAATATAGGAAGGACTGCTAAAAAAGCACAACAAGGAACTGATGCTTTATCAACAGGTTTTAGAGGAATTGGCTTAGCGTGGAAAGCTATCGGTATTGGTGTTGTTATTAAAGGCTTACAGTTTTTAGCTGACAAATTTAGTGCGAATCAAGAGATAATGGACAAAGTAAATATCGCTTCTGCGGTATTTGGTGATGTAATGACCAAGATTGGAACTGTTGTTATTTCAGTAGTTAAAGGGTTAGGGTTGTTAGGAAAAGCAGTAGGAAAAGTATTGAAAGGAGAATTTAAAGAAGCAGGTGAAATAGCTAAACAATCTTTTGATGGCGTTAAAGAAGCAGTAGTTGGTAACAATGAAAGTTTTTCTGACTTTATTAAAAATGCAAAAGCAGGTGCAAAAGAAACAGTTGAATTTGCTAAAGCACAAAACAAAATGCGTAACGAGGTTAAGTTAGCTGACGCACAACAAAGACAATTGCAGTTAACATATCAAAAAGAAGCTGAATTACAAAGACAAATTAGAGATGATGTTAGTTTAACTTTTGAAGAAAGAATAGCTGCTAACGAAGAATTAGGAAGGGTCTTAGACGAACAATTTGCAAAAGAACAAGCGTTAGCACAAAAGAAGATTGACTTAGCTGCATTAGAATTGTCACGTAATAAAACAAACATAGATTTACAGGTTGCCTTAATAGACGCTAAAACAGAACTGGCTGACTTAGATGAAAGAATAACGGGTCAAAGGTCAGAGCAATTAACCAATCTAAATGCGTTAGAAAAAGAAAGACAAGATAGTCTAAAAAAGACGGTAAAGGTAGTTAAAGAAACAGCAGAAGCAGAAGTTAAAATAGCCGAATTAACCGAAGAAACAAAAAGAGGAATAGTAGCTAACTCAATGGGACAAGTAGCATCATTAATGGGTGAAGAATCAAAGGCAGGTAAAGCATTAGCGGTAGGTCAAGCATTAATCAATACTTATTCCGCAGCATCAGCTGCCTTAGCACCTCCTCCTGTTGGGGCAGGTCCTATATTTGGTCCTATCGCAGCAATAGGTGCAGTTGCAGCAGGTATGGCTAATGTTAAGAAAATAATGTCAACTAAATTGCCTGGTGCAGAAGGTAGTGGTGGCGGTGGTGGTGATACACCATCTGTTCCTTCACCTGAACCAATGGGTGGAATCGGTGGAACAATACCTAACTTAGAAAACATAACGGGAACAGCAACAGGAGAGCAACAACCTGTTCAAGCATTCGTAGTAGAAACTGATATTTCTAATGCACAAGCGTTGCAAGAAGAACTAGATATTCAGGCGACATTATAAACAAAATTAAGAACTTTATATTTATAAATGATATGGCTAAAAAGAAAAAACTAATAGAACTAATAATAGACGAAGCAGCAGAACACTTTGGTGTTGATGCTATCTCTGTTGTTAAGTTCCCTGCGATAGAAGAAAATTTTGTTTTCTTTAATAATGACTTTTTATCACTTGCTAAAATTGATGAAGAGCAAAAACAATTAATTGGTGCGGTTTTGATCCCTGACAAAAAGATTCCAAGATTAGACAAAGAAACTAATGAAGAATATGAAGTGTTCTTTACTAAAGAAACGATAAGACAAGCACAGAAGCTATTTATGTTGAATTTAAGAAACAATAATCACACCTTAGAACACAAAGAGCCAGTAGAGGGCTTAACTGTCGTAGAATCGTGGATTAAAGAAAATAACAAATACGACAAATCAAATATGTATGGCTTTAAAAATATGCCTGTCGGAACTTGGTTCGTTCAAGTAAGTGCGGAAAACAATCCTGACATTTGGGAAAAGATAAAGAACAAAGAAGTTAGAGGATTTAGTATTGAAGGTTACTTTACAGACAAATTAATTGAAGCATCTAAACAAAAAGACATATTAGACGAAGTATGTGAAGACTGTCCTGATGAAGTAATGATGAATAAAATCAAAGAAGTTATTTTAGCTAATGAATTAAGACCTGTTGGAAGTTTAGATGGTGAACCATTATTTAGAACAAAAGAAGAAGCTGATTTATATGCAGAAATGTTTAAAGGTTGTTCTGGTAGCCATACTCATAGTGTTGATGGTGTTAAATTATTTATGCCTTGTGTTGACCACGCTTCTGCTACTATGCGTGAAGAAATGGAAGGGAATCACGGTAAAAAAAAGAAACGAAAGAGAAAATACAAAATGTTAGAATACATTGCTTATGGGAAACGTAAAGCTATGTTAAAGTATTCTTGGGATGATTGTATGCGTGACCAAATGAAACAATACGGTAATAAAGAAACAGCGGCAAAAGTCTGTGCTGCTATTAAAAATAAGACAGTCAGACGATAAAGAAATAAACAATTTTTAACCCTTTTATATATATTAATGTTATGGGAACTCTCGAAAAAATTTTAAATATCTTAAAAATGAAAAATGAACCTAAATCTTATGGCGTAAAATTCTACGCTGAAATGAAATTAGACGATGGTCGTATTGTTGCTACAGAAGATGAGCAGTTTATGATTGGGTCTAAAGTATTTGCTGTTTCTGATGATGGAAATGCGGAAGCATTACAAGCAGGAAGCTATACACTGGAAAATGGAAACAAATTAACAATCGGAGAAAATTCTGAAATACTTGATCTTGGAGAAGAAAAAGAAGCGGAAGATGTAGAAGCATCTGAAGAAGAAATGTCTGAAGAAGTTGAGTCTAAAGAAGAATTAGCTGAAGACGATGAAGCTGACGTTGAAGATTGGGCAGGAATGGAAAAGAGAATCAAAAATCTTGAAGACGCTGTTGCTGACCTAAAAGCTGACAAAGTAGAAGCATCGGCTGAATTGTCAGAAGAAGTTTCGGAAGAAGAAGAAAAGACTGAAATGTCTAATGAGGTTATGGGGGAACTTATGACACAAATAGAAGAATTAAAAGGAAAAATAGTTGAATTAAGCGGACAACCTGCTGATGAAGGCATTACATATTCACCAGAAGGAACGAATGTTAATACAACTGTTGACTTAGGAAAACTGTCACCAATGGAGAGGACAGCATATTACATTAACAATAAATAATAAATAAAATGGCGAATAAAATTCAATTATCAAAAAGACGTGAATTTGATATAACTGTAAATGGTGATACATATGCAGGTGTTCACGCAATGCCTTATGTGACTGCTGCCTTGAGAAGTCCTGACACAGTTGCTAAGGGTTATGTTAGAATCTTAGATGGTTTAACAAAAAGTGCAGTAATTAACAATATAGCTTGTGCTAATCCTATTGTTGCTGCTGCTTGTAGTTTCTCTAGTGGAAATGACACATCAACTACTGAGCAAGTTCTTTCATTAACTGACCTTAAAGTAAATGAAGAAATTTGTAGAGGAACAATCTTCCCAACTTGGATGGGTCAAGGAATGGACAGAAATGGTAACTTACCACAAGCGTTCTCTGACTTCTTATTACAAGTTGTTGCAGGAAAAGCTGCTGCTCAATTAGAGATCGGAATATGGCAAGGTGCTTCTCCTTTTGGAACAGGTTTCTTATCTGACGATGGAACACAAGATGAGGCAGGTGCTGACGCTTCTGCGTGTAAAGATTTTACAGAAGTAGATTTTGCTGATGCTTTAGCTGCTAGTGATATCTTAACTGATATGGCTTCTGTATATAATGCTGCTGCATCTGATATCTCAGGGATACTTACTAAACCAGGTGTTGGTTTCTACATGAACAACAAAACTTATGGTTTCTACATTCAAGCATTAGCTTCTGCAGGTTCTAATCAAGGACAAATTTCTGGATTAGGATTTGATGCAAAATCTGATACTGCTACTTACTTTGGCTACCCAATCTACAGATGTCCAGGTATGTTCAACGATACTATCCTTTTCACTTATCCTGAAAACTTAGTATTCGGAACTAACCTTGCAACTGATTGGACTGAAGCAAGATTAATACCTACTTACGAATATGATGGATCAGACAACGTAAGAGTTGTAATGAACTTTGCTGTAGGTGTTCAAACTGCTGTAGCAACAGATGGTGTATATGGTTCAACTGTTTGGACTTAATAGATACTTTTAAAATGGGAGGTTGCAATATACCTCCCTTTTATTAACTTTTTAATACAATATAATATGAGTTGCAATTTAACAGCGGCGATTGGTGTCGATTGTAAAGACCAAATTGGGGGAATTAAATATGTGTATTTCACCAATACTTATTATCAAAACATTGAGGCTGTGGACACAATTACAGCTGAAACTTTCATAATGACAACAGCTGGATTTTCCACATGGCAAAAATCTGATGGAACAGCACCAGGAACTGTAACAGTTTATAGGTATGCCTTAAGACCAAACCTAAGCTCTATGACAGTAAATGTAAATGCTGACCCTAACAATGGAACAACATTCTACACACAAACACTGTCATTGACATTGCAAAAAATATCATCAGCTACAGCATACCAATTAAGATTGTTAGCTTACGCTAGACCACAAGTTTTTGTGCAAGACAATAACGATAATGTGATGCTATTAGGATATGCAAACGGTTGTGATGTAACAGCAGGAACAGTGGTCACAGGAACAGCGAAGGGTGATATGTCTGGCTTTACAATAGAGGTGTCTGCCGAAGAAAAGAATCCGTTTATCATTTTACCTGCGGGAACACCAGGACAAGACAAATTTCCTTTTGACGGACTTACTGATGAAGCTAACTTGTCTATTACAGAAGCATAATCGCTACAAAACACAAAAGAAAAGAAGGGGTTTTATTACCCCTTTTTTTTTATTAAAAAAAACAAATAACTTATATTTATATTTATAATAAAGACGCTATGGCTTGGAAATTAAAAAAAGAATGGGAAGGTGTAAGAATAACTAAATTCAAAAAACCACTAGAAGAGTTTGACTCTAAAGATATTAAAAAATTAAATCAAGCGTTGAGAGAACGTTATTTTATAGAAGACAAACCTAAAAAGAAGAAAAAGGATGATTCAACTGAGTGTAAATAGTCTTACCACTGCTTTTAGTGGAACTACTAATGAAGTTTATATGAGATATCTAAACATTGAAACAAATGGAATGCCTTTAATGGAACTTAGAAGTCATCAGACGGGTAGCTCTACAACTTGTATTTCAAACAGTTATGGTGAAATCGCTAGTAGATTTAGTAAGGTTATAATTCGAACTAGAATCTTTGAAGCTTCCGAAAGCGATAGAAAAAATTATGGGTTTGTTCAGGTTGGAACGGAAGAAAGACCTATGGGTTTTTATGATGTTATTGCATACCAGAACAGTAGTGCTGGTAACTTAGACCCAACAGGGCTAACAGTTTTATGGAGAGGATTAGGAAATCTAACTGCAAAACAGACTGGAACGAACAAATTCCCTGCGGTGGAATATACAGACTATGATACTAACGATGCAGACACAGAGTCTGTTTATGTAACTTTTGGAAGATGATTCAACTTGAAATTTTACCTGATGGAAATCTTATATACCAAAAAGATGTATATTTAGACCTTGCGGATAAATGGATCACATCTGACCCAGACACTAAATGGGTGCTTGGTATACTAACAAATCGTTACACAGGATTCACTCGATATAACCATATGTCAACAAATTGGGATAATTATGAAAGATATGTTGTAGTCACAATAAAAAACGGACCTGATTATGCAACCGCTCTCACCTATTTTAATATAGGAACAACTAACAGTCCGTTAGGGTTTTATGACTTCAACCTCTATCAAAATTCATCAGGCTCAAACAATGACCCAACAGGATTAAATCTTCTTTATGCAGGAACTATCAATGCTGTGTTATCACCAACAAATAGTGACGGAACAGCAACCACACCAAGTGTAGAGTATACAGAATACACTACTAACGATACAGACACAGGAACAATTTACATAACAAACTCGTAATTATGAATTTAAATTTAGTAAAATTATCACATTATAATATACCACATTTGGTAGAAAAATCTAACCAAGACTGGGTAAGTTTTGGAGAAGACAACCTTTATCCTAATTATCTATTAGAACTATTCTTAGGTAGTGCAATCAACGGTGCATTAGTTAAGTCAATAGGTGCAATGATATATGGAGAAGGATTAGCTGCTACCAATGCAGACGAATCGGAAGCTACAAAAGAATCTTATTTACGATTAACAGAACTTTTACACAATTCTGATGATGACGTCTTAAAAGACCTCGCAATGGATTTAAAACTATTTGGTGGTTGTTATGTTAATGTGATATGGTCAAGAGATAGAAGTAAGATAGCTAAGATGAAACATATTCCTGCACAATACATCCGTTCTGGTAAAATGATAGATGGAGAAATAGATACTTATTACTATAGTGCTGATTGGTCTAAATATAAGAAGTCAGAATACCGACCAATTCCTTATAGAGCATTTTCAACAGAAGATAGAGCTAATGCAAGTCAAATTCTAATGATTCGTGACAAGAATCCTGCTTTATTCTATGGCTTTGCACCAGACTATGTGGCGGCGACAGATTGGATTCAAATGGAATTAGAGATTGCTCAGTTTCATTTATCTAATATAACGTCAGGAATGACACCTTCTATGCACGTTGGATTTTCTAATGGTGTTCCAACAGAAGAAGAAAGAAGGACAATAGAGCGACAATTGAATGCTAAATTTGCAGGTAGTGGAAATGCGGGTAAAATACTTATCACTTTTAATGATGGAAAAGAAACTGCACCTGTAATTGAACCTATCCAAATGAATGATGCGCAATCTGCTTGGGAAGGAATGAGTAAACAAGCGGTAAATCAAATACTTGCAGGACATAGAGTTACATCACCAATCCTTTTTGGAATACGTTCAGAGGGTGGTGGACTTGGAAATAATGCTGACGAACTTAGAGATGCTTACAGCTTATTTAACAACACAGTCATCATTCCTTTCCAGAACACGCTTTTAAAGGGTTTAGACAAGATATTTGCTGTTAATGATATAAACCTTGATTTATACTTTAAAACGCTTAAACCAGCTGATTTCATTGACTTAGAAGTTACTAAGACACAATCAGAAGAAGATCAAGAAAAAGAAGGTGTTAGTAAAGAGGATATTGATTCTGATGATTTTGTTGAAATGTCAGATGATGATTTAAACATAATATTTGAAGAACTGCAAGGCGAACAAATAGATGAAGAAGTATGGGAAGTTGTAGATGAACAAGACGAAGGATTAATTGAAGACTATGAAGATTGGGCGAAAAAACTAATCAAAGAAAATAAAGAAAAGTTTGCTGATGAAATAAGAAGCAAAGAAGACCAACCAAGCTCATTAGATAAGTCTTATTATAGGGTTCGTTTTAAGTATATTAAAAAGAGCAGAAAACCAAGTAAATCAACAAGGACATTCTGCAAGAATATGATGCGATTAGCTAAAGCAGGATTTGTTTATAGATTAGAAGATATTGATAAGGCAAGTCGTGAAGGTGTGAACAAGCAATTAGGACACAAAGGTCGTCCATATGATTTATTCCGTTTTAAAGGAGGGGTTTATTGTAGACACGCTTGGAAGGTGATTCTATATCGATTAAAAGAGGGAACAGAGCTAAGAGAGGGTCAAAGTATGGATGATTATAAAAAGACAGATAGCATTCCTAAAAGCTATACACCAAAACCACGAGGAATTAAAGATGCAGTAATAGCACCTGAGAATATGCCTAATCAAGGACATTATCCAGGCGTAAAATAAAAATAAAACTATGGCGATACAACATACATTATACATAAGTTCAACACGATTAAAAAAGGATTCAGCAATTGGAGGTTCAGTTTCCGACGACCTAATAATGCCTTATATTTTGTTAGCACAGGATATGAGCATTCTACCTATACTTGGAACAGACCTTGACGCTAAACTAAAATCAGATATTCAAGGTGGAACATTAACAGGTGCTTATAAGACACTTGTGGAAACATACATACAACCTGCATTAGTTCAATTTGCATTCGTTTCTCTTGTTCCTTATTTACGACTTAGATTCGTGAACAACGCAGTCGTGGTAATGGGTGCAACAGACCAATCTTCAAGTGCTACTTATGATGACTTAAAGCCAGTAATGGACACAGCTACTGATGCAGCCGAATTTTACAGACAGCGTTGCATTGATTACTTAAGAAATAACCAAACGTCATTTCCTGAGTATTCAAGCAATACGGGTGCTGACTTAGACCCAACAACAAGAAATTATTATGCAGGTATTAATTTAGACACCAATGTTGCAAGAAGCAATAGATTAAAAGGATTTTTACAAGGTGCAGATATTACTGTTTATGGCTGTTAAAAGAAGAACATATCCTTCTAGCAAGGAAAATTTTAAGAAACTTAAAAACTATATTAAAAAATTAAATTATGGCTGGACAAAGACTGACCGACAAGACAGCACTCGAAGAACAAGCAGGTAGTGGTGATTTGCTTATGGTGGTAGACGTAAACGACACCACAGGCTCTGCACAAGGAACATCTAAAAAGATGGACTTTAAATATGTTATTCAAACGGATAAATACTCTGTAACCAACCAACAGGTTCAGTCGTTGCACACTGACTCTAAAATATTGGTTGGTGCTTTGAGTGGCTATATGGTAATGCCTTTAAGTGTTACTGTATTATGCACCTATGCAGCTATTGCCGAATCTTCTAATAAGGATTTGGTTTTTGGATGGGATGATTCACAAACCGCTTTATACTGGGATAAGGGTTCTAGGTTTATGGGTGCAAAAAGTGCTGATGCAAGTTATGTATTTACTGGAAATCAACCTGGTAGCGGTGTTGATGCTGGTTTTCTAATTAATAAACCATTCAAAATGTGGTCAAGTGGGGAATTTACTGGTGGATGGTCTTGTGATGTGTATATGACTTATGCTTATACTAAAATTCTATGATAAAATATTTATTTCTATTATTACCATTTTTCTGTAGCGGACAATTCTACAAATACGCTACAGTGTATGGCGGTGGATCATTAAACGCTACAATGACACCAATAGAAACATTTGAATATAATGGTGAATTAATAAATACAACCGATAATGATGGTGCAAACTATCGCTTTCAAATAGGTATTAAAAAATTATCAAGATACAAGTTCGAAAAGAAGCCTAAATTCTATTATGATGGAAACGAGCAGAATGCAACTGTATTTCGTTCTTCATTGAATAACTTTGAATATCTTCTTGAATATGAGAAAATAAAAGACAGAGGGCTAGAGTTTGATAACCATAAAATCTGGCTTAGATACTTAGGAGAAAACACAAGCACCAAAATAGAATCATCAAGCAATGGTTATATTGACCTTAGCTATAAATCCTTAGATATACGCCTTAAACGTGATTTTAAACACTTTAGAGCGTCTTTTGGCTCTGTTCTAAGGTATCACCCCATTTATGGTGTAAATGCCTTTAAAATTGATTTTCCTAATTATAACGATTTTCCACTAACGATTCAGCAATTAGGATATTATTCAGAAGCATCATTCATAGATGGAAATAATAATGGATTTATGGACAGATGGGAACAAGCACAAACATTATGGTTAAACGCTGATGGCGATACTGTTGCAAGTTCTACACAACAAATGCAAAATATATACGGACATTTAGTTACCGACTACAATAGACAATGGATAAATGAACAAGGAAATCAATACACTGTTTCTGGTGTGTTTGGTCTTTCTTATTATTTACATAGAGATACATTTTTTGTCTTGGCTTATGGTAACTATTTTTTCGTAAACAAAAAACTGACTGAATATGGGTCAGACACTAATGACTATGACTTTGGGTTGATAGGGAATTTGAAGCTAACTAAAGCGTTGTCATTGTATTCTCAATTAGAATATTTAAATTATTTTGATAGGGAAAACTACACAATTAACTTAGGAATTAACATTTTAATTATTTAAACTATGGAAATTTTAAAAAAGATTATAGACAGCAAGAAATTTTGGTATGCAATAGGAACTTTATTCATATTGTTCTTTAGCGATTCAATAGGGATCAATGACCAAGAAATAAACAATGTAGTATTAATCGCAATTGCTTTGCTTATCTCACAAGGGTTAGCAGACAGATGCACAAATAAATCAGAGTGTAAGAAATGAAAATAAATGAAAAATCAGAATTTACACTTGACTTAAAGACTATTGGACTAATCGTTGGAATGGTTGTTTCTGTATCTGGAACATATTTTACTTTGAAAGCTGATATTGATGCTAATAAAAAAGCATTAGAAAAAGGCAATTGGGTTTCAGCTACTGAATATGAATTGAAAGATGAATTGGTTAGAACAACAATAATGTCTAATTCTAAAAAATTAGATGCAATAGAAAATAAGTTAAACACTATTGATAACCGACTGTATAACCTGAACAAATGAATTATCTATACTACATACTATTAGCATTATTCTTTTTCTTTTATGGTATTTGTTGCAGTCAAGTTTCTGTAGTTCACTTTAATAGTGAATGGAATGCAGACAACAATTTTGATATAACAGTTTTAAAAGACTGTAAAAAATCAGACGTTGTTATATGTCATAATCCAGAATTACAGGAAAAACACAAGATAAAATCTGTGCCTACAATCATTGTATTCGATGAAGAACAAGAAGTTGTTAGATTTGAAGGCAATATTATGATGCAGCTTGAAGCAACAAAAAACGATATACAAGAAGAGATTAAAAAGATTTATTTAGCTAAATTTGAATGAGATTATCTAAAAACTTTACGTTAAAAGAGCTAACATATTCATCTACTGCGTTAAGGCGTGGAATAGATAACGAACCTTCAAAAGAAGGAATACTAAAACTGACCTTATTAGCCACTGGGCTTTTACAACCTCTACGGGAACGTTTAGGGGCGTTAAGAGTTACTAGTGGCTACAGGTCACCAGAACTAAACACCTCTATAGGTGGTTCTACCAACTCTCAGCATTGCCGCTATGAAGCTGTAGACCTTCAATTTGTTAGACGTGGTAAAATGGACAACCTAGCAATCTACAACGCACTTATTGAATTAGACTTAGATTATGACCAATGTATTTTGGAATTTGGCGATGCTACCGAATACATTGACCCTGAGAATCCTGCTTGGATTCATTTAAGCTGGAAGGTAAGTGACAATAGAAAGCAAACGCTTATAGCGTATAAAGACATCAATAACAAAACTAAATACAGGGCTAAAATTAAATATAATTCGATATGAAATTTTTAAGTAAACTATTTGGAAACATAGGACTTGATGTTAATAAACTTGTTGATAATGTTGTAACTACTGACGAAGAACGAAAGACTTTAAAGATTAAATTGAAGCAAGTATTAGCACAAGCAGAAGGTTCAGCACAAGAACAGGTAACTAGAAGATGGGAAGCTGATAGCAAAGCTGGATGGCTACCTGCTAACATAAGACCTTTAACGCTAGTATTTTTAACATTGGTATTCGTAGCAATATCTATGTTTGATGGTAATATAGGTGGATTCACAATATCACCCGCTTACATACCAATCTATCAAACTCTATTGCTTTGCGTATACTCTGCATATTTTGCAGGTAGGAGCATAGAGAAAATTAAAAATAAATGATTTGACTTTTTATAGACCTAGAATATCACGCACAGAATGGGACTTAATAAAAGAATATAGAGACAATAATAATAACGAAAACAATAACATCCTTGTTATTGGTGACCTACACGAACCATTTTGCTTAGACGCCTACCTTGACTTTTGTGTTCAAAAATATATAGAATTTAGTTGTAATGAAGTCGTGATGATTGGAGATTGTATCGATAATCACTATGCCTCATATCACGAAACATATGGGGGTGAAGAATTAATGACAGGGGCGGAAGAATTAGAATTAGCCATTAAAAGAATAGCACGTTGGCGTGATGCTTTTCCTGTAGCTACTGTAATCATCGGAAATCACGACCGCCTAATAATGAGAAAGAGTCAGACATCTTCAATCCCTTCCAAATGGATCAAATCATACAAAGAAGTTTTAGAGGTGCCTGACTGGAATTTTGTTGAAAGATACGAAAAGAATGGTGTGCAATATGTTCACGGAGAGGGTGGAACTGCGAGAACAAAGTGTAGAGCAGATATGATGAATACAGTTCAAGGACATTTACATACACAAGCGTATTGTGAGCATTATGTAGGTCAAAACTTTAGAGTATTTGGAATGCAAGTAGGATGTGGAATTGACCACGAATCTTACGCAATGGCTTATGCTAAATATGGTAAAAAACCCGCTATTGGGTGCGGTGTCGTTTTGAATAACGGAAAATTACCCATAAATTTACTAATGGAATTATGAGCAAAGAAAAGAATCTATATAGAGAAAAACTTCAACTCGGTGCTTATTATACCTATGACAAAAACCACAAAAAGGTTTATGATATTAAAGGTATAAGAAAATCGTTTAAGAGGTTGATTGAAAAATTGAAATAGATTAGTAAGGTGGTATGCCGTAGTGTTCTTCGAAGCTATCACATTCTATTTCATACATTTCACGCTGAGTGATTAGCTTAGGTAAACTATCAGCGTCCACTATCTCTTTGCCTTTATATAACTTCATTCTTAGATTAGCGATATAATCTCCTCTTTCAGCTTTGTTTAAAATATTAGTCCAATTTTTAAAGTTACGCATATTGTCAAACAATACTGTCCGATAGCTTCCTTCGTTGCCCCTAAAGAACACGTAGAAGATTTGACCTCCGTGATTTGAATTGTAACTCTTACTTACTTTAACGAACTCTAGTGTCTTCATAATTATTCTGGTTTAAATATATTGTCAGGTCCCCACATAAAGTATTGGTGTTCTTTTGAGTCTTTCTCAAAATGTCCTGTTACTTTAAAAGATGATTCGTCTTGCATTAGCTTTTCTACAAACTTTTCTAAATCACTTTCTGTTCCTGTAAATTCTATTTGACCATGTTTGTATTTAAGATCTGTGATTTCAAGATTGAGGTTGTAAGGATTATCAACGCCACAGTTAATAAATCCTTTTCCTGTTATTATCCAGTTTTTCATATATTAATTATTTTAGAATGTTCGTTACATTTTGAACAAACATCTGATTCTTCTATTAATTTAGCACTACAACAATTAGACACTTCTTCTGTGATCCTTTCAAATAAAGCTATTGTTCCTGTTTCAGCTAAGAATGACCATTCAGGATTATTCTTGTAGTCTAACCAATCTAAACGTCCTTGCTTAGTTGATACATTGATTTCTTTAATTTCTATTGTTCTCATTGTAAAGTAATTTTAGTTTCACCTTCTGTGTCTAATGCTTTTTGATACTCTCTAGTTTTTTCTAATAAAACATTAATAGATTCTACATCATAGAACATTCCTTCTCTTTTTGATTCCTGTCTTTGTTTTATTAGTTTAAGTTCTAAAGCATCTAATGCTAATTGAATGATTGATTTATTCATAGTTTTAATCGTTTTGTTTAAACAAATATATATTAAATAATTTTAATACGAAAGAAATAAATGTTTTTAGTTATTAACAATCGGAATGTTAATAAGTATCAAATTAATTTACTTGCATATTAAAAAAGATTGATTATTATTGTGCTTTAATTATAAAAGTATAATCAAATGAATGATAAATTAAAAGAAGCTATTGAATATGCGATGTTCAAACATAAAGTATCTAAGTTAGAACTTTCTGAATTGATGTCTATGTCATATCCAACAATGCTTTCAAAATTAAAGAGTCCTGAATTAATGAAGTTTAGTGAGGCGGACAAGTTATGTAATATTCTTAATATGGAATTAAGAGTTGAATTTTTAAATATATAATATATGGAAACGAAAAAGGATATTTTAAATAGATTATTTGTAGAAAATAATTTAACCGAAGAAGATGTATTTAAACACAAATTCTATAATATTATCACAAGGTCTGGAATTGATAAAATTATGGCTGCTAATGATATAAAAATTAGTTATAATTTAGAATTTAATTCTATGGACTGTAAGTGTATAATAATTAAAGCAAATGCAACAATGGGTGATAAGTCTATTGAAACTTATGGCGAAGCATCACCATCAAACAATCAGAATAGCTATCCTGTTGCAATGGCTGAGAAAAGAGCAATGAGTAGAGCGTGTTTGAAATTAGCAGGATTCTATGAGCATCAAGTCTTTGGTGAAGATGAAGCAGAAGCGTTTAAACGAAGTAATAATTAATAAATAAATAGATATGTATAGAATAAGAGGTAAAATAAGTAATATAGAGGATCAAGATATAAATACTGATAAAGGTGACTTTGTAAAAAAGCTAGTAACTATTGAAGAATATGATACAGGCTTTGGTCACTCTATGCAGTTTGAAGTGTTTGGTCAATCGGCAATTAATGTGATAGAACACGACAAGAAGTTGACACAAGGTCAGGTGGTTAATATAGATTTTTATATTAAGAGTAGAGAATACAAGGGCAAATTCTATAATACTTTAATGATTAAAGAAGTTAGAATAGAAGACGCATCAACTCGTTTAGCTGAAGAATCAGCACCATTTTAATTAACCTTAATAGTGCCTATACTGGATTCATTTTTTTTGTATTTAGTTTAGTTAGTTTTTAGTATAGGCATTATTTTTTATATTTATAAATATGAAAAAAACATACTTCAATCACGATTCAGTAGCACGATTAGATATTAGAGTAATAAAACTTAGGTCTAAGCTTGGCTATGAAGGTTATGGAATATTCTGGGCGGTATTAGAATTACTGTTCACAGAAGAAAATAAACTATGTATTGAAGATTATGATTCCCTTGCTTTTGGTTTACAGTGTGACGCTAAAGTTTTAAAGCAGGTTATTGAAGATTTTGATTTGTTTGTAGTAGAAGATGGATGCTTTTATTCTAGGCGTTTAAATAATCATATAGAAGAAATAAATAACAAGTCAAAAAAAGCAAAAGAAAACATAAATAAAAGGTGGAATAATACGAAAGTAATACAACCGAATTACCAACGTAATTCTAGTATAAGTAAAAGTAATAGTAAAGAAGACAAAAGTAAAAGTATAGAAAATAGAATATTGGATTTTAAAAAATCCATTCAATCAATAAATGATGTTAGTGATGAAGATAAAAAAGCATTCTTCTTGTATTGGACAGAGAAAAATAAGTCTGGTAGTAAGTTTAGAGCAGAGATGGAGAAGACTTTTGATATAAGTAGAAGATTGAAAAGGTGGTCAAGTAATAACTTCAATAAACAAAAATCAAGGTTTCCTGATTACTTTGATTCATTATTAATGAAACGTATGGACGATTCATCCAAGAAAGAATATGAACAACATTTGAAGAATTTAGGATATACAACAGAATACAATCCAAATGCTGGTCAAAAATGGATTAAGAAATGAAAGTATTAGAATTATTTGCAGGATCAAGGTCATTCAGTAAGGTTGCAGAAGAAATGGGGATGGAAACATTTACAACCGACTATAAGGCATTTGATAAAATAGACTTAGTTATTGACATATTGGATTTAGACAATGACTTATTAATGGAAAAACTATTTGAAAAAGGTATGGACAACATAGATTGTGTTTGGGCATCACCACCTTGCACTTATTTTTCAGTAGCTTCAATAGGTCATCACTGGAACAAAGACCACACACCAAAAACACCAGAAGCTATATTAGGTGTTAAGATAGTTCAAAAAACATTAGACATAATAGATTTCTTAAAACCAGATTTTTTCTTCATAGAGAATCCAAGAGGTAAGCTAAGAAAATTAGAAGTGGTAAAAGGAATTCAAAGAACAACTGTTTGCTATTGTCAATACGGGGAAAACAGAATGAAACCAACGGATATTTGGACAAATCATTTGTCGGATTGGTTTAATGAAAAAGGTTGGAAACCAAGAAAAATGTGTTTCAATGGAAATAAGAATTGTCATCATCAAGCAGCACCCAGAGGTTCGCAGACAGGAACACAAGGTTTAAAAGGGAATTATTTAAGGTCTATAGTTCCAGAAGAGTTATGCAAAGAAATTTTAGAAAGCTGTATATGATTGAGATATTAAAACATTTATTCGGTTTTTGTGGTGAACCACATATTAACATATTTACAATCATTATGACAACGCCAATAGTGTCATATTTAATTTATAAATTTTATAGATGAAAGAATACCAATTACAAAAAGCAGTATGTAAATACTTAGACTTAAACAATGTTTTATATTGTGGTTCTATGGGTGGACAATATCAAGTCCATATGAGTCAACGCATCAAAGCTAAAAAAAGTGGATATAAAAAAGGATTTCCAGACATTTTTATTTATGAACCACGAGCAGGGTATCACGGTTTAGCAATAGAATTAAAAGTAGGATATAATAAAGCAACACAAGAACAATTAGAGTGGATTAAAAATTTAACTGACAAAGGTTATGTTGCTTCTGTTTGCGTGGGAATAGATGAGGCATTAAGAATAATCGAAGGTTACTTAGCATTATGAAAGCTAAAAGAACATTTTTTAATTCAAGGAATGATAGATTGTATGATGATTACGTTGATACTAACAATCACTTGTGGATAATTTTATTTGATAGCGGTGCTGAATTATCTTTTATTTTAAGAGATTTGAAAAAAAATGATAGTATAGTAAATTATATTTATAAAAAACTACACAGTAGATTTGACAATATAATGGAGATAGAAACAAGCACAATTACTGATGTAGAATACAACTTAATGAAGCAATCTAATATACCCTCTATTACAAAGATATGTTAAACAAATACCTGATTGAGAACTATGACAAGCTAAAAGATATGGCTTTCAACATAGCGGGTAGTAATGGAAAAGATGATTTGTTAAGTTTTGTAATTGAAGAACTATATAAATGCGACCAAGAAAGAATCGATGAAATCATAGAAAAGAATCAACTAACATTCTACATAGCTAGAGTAATGCTTAACCAATACCACTCAAAGACAAGTCGCTACTATTACAAATACAATAAGTATTACGAATACCACACCACAACCACAATAGAAAGTATAAGTGCTGACAATGTTGATTATACAATAAAAGAAAAAGAGCTTGTAGAAGAACGCTTAGACTGGATAGAAGAAAAACTAAAAGACGTTTATTGGTTCGATGCTCAAGTTTTTAAAGTTTATTATTTAGAAGAACACAGTTTGAATAGTATGGCTAAAGCGACCAAGATCAATCGCAACACATTGTTTAAGGCAATTAGTAATGTAAAAAAGTATTTAATTAAAGAAAAATAATTATGTTTAACGATAGAGAAGAAGAAATAGTAGCCAACGTGATTGTTGGAATAATAACCATATCAGTATTAACTTTATTAATAATAGCAATATTATGAAGAAAACAAGAGTAATAAGAGCATTAAAGAATTGTAAAAGCACAGACTTTAAACCCGACAGTGTTCTATCATTTAAAGATGAAAAAGGCAAAGAATATTTTTTAGCTGAACAGCCACACTATATGAACATTATAACAAATTCTATAAATGTAATGTTAAACAGAACATTTAATATCTTGGATGACGTTAAACTCAAAAAGAAAATTTTAAAAGGATTAAACAATGAAGAAAAGTAAAGGCTTAGGCGATTCAGTCGAAAAGGTTTTAAAAGCCACCGGAATAGATAAGGTGGCTAAAAAGGTTCTTGGGGATGACTGTGGTTGTGAAGAAAGAAAAGAAGCATTGAATAGAATGTTTCCTTATGCAAAGGTTCGACAATTCACAGAAGATGAAATGTCAATATATGAATCTGTATTACCAAGAATAGGCAGCACAGTAAAAAGAGAAGACCAAGCAATACTTGTTAAACTATATAATAAAGTATTTAATGCTAATAAGAAGCCAAGTAGTTGTGGTAGCTGTGTTCAACAAACAGTAGCACAGTTAGCTAAGGTATATGTTAATAGTTGTAAAATAGAAGACAATGGATGACCAAATGTTTAGATTCTGCTGTAGATGTGCAAGGGTTAGTTTAATTAGTCCTGATACTGGATGTTATTTCTGCGGTGGTAAATTTGTATTAGCATCATTAAAAGATGATTTAAAACTTAAAAGAAAAAAAGAAGTTGCAGAATCACACTAAAGCATATTTGAACTTTTTTGGTTATGACGAAGGTTCGACCATACTATGCGAAATGTGTAATGATGTAGCAGTTGACATCCATCACCTTGAACGTAGAAATAAAACCAAGAACGACTATGTGGAAAACCTTATTGCTGTTTGCAGGTCGTGTCATATAAAAGCCGAATCAGACAAATGCTTTAATATGTATTGCAGAATAAAACACTTAGAGAATACCTGTGTTCAAATATACAGTTTAATAGAATTAGAAAAAAGACTCAAAGAATATGAAAATAGAAAGAATACTGATAAATAAATTAAAACCTGCTACATACAATCCTAGACAGATTAGCAAAAAGCAATATAAGGACTTAGAAGAAAGCATAGATAAGTTTGGTTTGGTTGATCCTATAATAGTTAATAAAGATATGACCATTATTGGTGGGCATCAGCGTTATAAGATCTGGGTAGAAAAAGCAAAGCAAAGTAGCATAGATGATATCACAATACCTTGCGTAGTATTAGAACTTAACAAAGAACAAGAAAGAGAATTAAATATAAGACTTAATAAAAGTGGTGGTGAATGGGATATGGATATACTTGCAAATGAATTTGATGTAGAGGAATTGAAAGATTGGGGTTTTAAAGATGTTGAGTTTGGTTTTAATATAGATAAAATTACAGAAGGTAATACAGAAGATGACCATATACCAGAAGTAAAAGAAAGCAGAGTTAAACTTGGTGATGTTTGGGAATTAGGAAAACACAGATTGATGTGTGGAGATAGCACAAAAGAAAGTGATGTTAATAAACTAATGAATGGAGAAAAAGCAGATATGGTATTTACAGATCCTCCTTATGGGATAGATTTTACAGGACAGTTATTAAGCAACACAACAAAAGATGGAAAAAAAATACACAACCATAAGGGTGCTAACACTAAATATAAAAAGATAAAAAATGATGAATTACAAGAAACAGATTTATTAGAATTTTGTGATAAGTTTATAAAACAATTAATCAATTGTAATCCTAAGTCTTGGTATATATGTTTCTCTCAATTAGATTTAGATATATTATTATCAGCTATGAGGTTAAATAATTTAGATTGGAAAAGTATAATAGCTTGGGTAAAAAATCAAGCAACGCTATCTAATAAAGATTATAAATTAAGATATGAGCCAATAGTATATGGGCAATCAGGAAGTAGTTTTTATGGGGAAAGATATAAGCAAGAAGATGTATGGGAATTTCAAAGAACATTAAAAAATGATTTGCACCCAACAATGAAACCTATACCTTTAATAGAAAATGCAATTAAAAACAGTAGTAAAAAAAATGAAATAGTATTAGACATATTTCTTGGTAGTGGTTCAACATTAATAGCTTGTGAAAAAACAAATAGAATATGTTATGGTATGGAATTAGACAATAAATACTGTGATGTAATTATTGAAAGATGGGAACAGTTTACAGGACAAAAAGCAACTAAATTATAATAGATTAAATAATACAAATGGCACAGAATAAAAAAGAGAAACTATTAAAAGCGTTACAAGAAACGCAAGGACTAATATATCACGCTTGTAAAAAAGCAGGTAATATTAGTAGAAGTACATACTATAGGTATATGAAAGAAGATAAAGAATTTGCTCAAGCAGTTGAAGATATTAAAGAAGCGCAGATTGATTATGTAGAAGGACAATTAATTAAAAACATATCTAATGGTAAAGAAACAAGTATAATCTTTTATCTAAAGTCAAAAGCTAAAGATAGAGGTTATGCTGAAAAGCTAGATATCACAAGTGGTGGCAAACCATTAACTGAACTTAAAATAGAAGTTATTGATACAGGGAAAGATTAAAACTACTAATGTATTCCACAAGGCGTATAGGTCTAATACAAGAATAACGTGTTTACAAGGGGGTACACGGAGTTCAAAGACCTATTCGCTTTGTCAGTTATTTATTGTAAAATGTTTAGAAGAAACAGGCAAAGTATTTACAATATGTAGAAAGACATTACCTGCATTAAAGGGTACTGCATATCGTGATGTAATTTCTATCCTTAAAGAATTAGAATTATATAATGAAGCTAATCATAATAAGTCTGAACTGTCTTATATGCTTAATGGCAATTTATTAGAGTTTATTAGTGTAGACCAACCGCAGAAGATTAGAGGGCGTAAACGTGATTATTTATGGCTTAACGAGGCAAATGAATTTGATTTTGAAAGTTGGGTGCAGCTTACGTTAAGATGTTCAGGAAAAATATATTTAGACTATAATCCTTCTGATCCTTATTCTTGGATATATGAAAAAGTAATTACTAGAAATGATTGCACATTTTTAAAGTCAACATATTTAGCTAATCCATTTTTAGATAAAGACACAATAGCAGAAATTGAAAGATTAAAAGATTTAGATCCTGAGTATTGGCGCGTTTATGGTATGGGTGAAATTGGTAGTATTTCTACACAGATATTTAGACAGTTTAATTTGGTAGATGATGTGCAAGGTAGATTGATTGGCTATGGTTTAGATTTTGGCTTTACTAATAGTCCTACTGCATTAGTAGAAGTAAGGCAATTAGATGATAGCTTATATATTAGAGAATTGCTATATGAAAAAAGATTGACTAATACTGATCTTGCTAACAAAATGAAAGAACTTGGCATAGATAGGACAACAGAAATAATAGGCGATTCAGCAGAACCTAAATCTATTGAAGAAATATATAGACAAGGATTTAATATAAAACCTGCTAAGAAAGGTGCAGGAATACACTTAGGAATTGATATAATGCGAAGATATAAGCTAAACATTACAAAGGATAGTCTTAATGCTATTAAGGAATTTCGTAGCTACAAATGGGCAACTGATAAAAATGGTGATGTCTTAAATGCACCTGTAAAAGTAAATGACCACTTAGTAGATGCGGTGCGTTATCTATGCTTAAATAAGCTAAGTATTAACCATAGCGGTAAATACTATATATTGTAAAAAAACGAATTATAAACTTTTATATTTATTAGTAATGAAGGAAGTTAAATTAATAATACCTGATAATTGGTCTGACATAACAATAGGAACGTATCAAAAATATGTTAAAATACAAGAAGGAAAAGGAAGTGAGAAAAACAAGATAATAAAAAGTTTGTCTTTATTATGCAACACTACACCGTTTATAGTAAAGAAAATGCCTTATAAAGATTTATTAGAGATAATGGCTATTATCAAAAAAATGATTGATACAGAACCTAAAAAAGAAAAGTTTAGAAAGGTGTTTACATTTAACGATGAAGAATATGGATTCTGTCCTAATTTAAGTAACATTACGACAGGAGAATATATTGATTTAGAAAGCTATTGTAAAGAACCTGTAGAAAATTTACATATTATTATGTCAATACTTTATAGGAAAATAAATTTTTCGAGGGGAGATAGATATAGTATAGAAGAATACAACCCTGATGAGTTTAAAGAAGAAATATTTAAAGATTGTCCAATGGATATAGCGTTAAGTTCGTTAGGTTTTTTTTTGACTTTAGGAAGCGACTTAGCGATGATTTCGCACAATTATTTAGTAGCACAGGAGAAGAAACTGCAAAGGGGATAACAATGCAGTCTAAATGGGGTTGGTACAATGTATTGTATTCCTTAGCTAATAACAATATATTAAACATAGAAAAAATAACAAGATTACCAATCTTAGAGGTGCTAACTTATTTATCATTTTCTCAAGATTACAATAATAAACAAAAAAGCAACTATGATAACTTTTAGAAACGTAGTAGGATATTTAGAAACAATAGCAGAAAAGCATTATATGATTAATTCTTTTCATAGTGGTTTCTTAGATGAAGTAGACATTAATAAACTTGGTGCTACTGATTATGTTATTCTGTATGCAGAACCTGGCACAGCAGTAATTGACAAAGGTGTATTGACATATAACTTTACAATCTACGTTTTGGATATGATAAATGATGAAGTGGGCGATGCACCTAATAAAGAAAGATTAGGCAGGTTAGATACACTAAGTGAGAATCTACAAATTATGCAAGACGTTATAAATGAATTTCAGCATAGTTTGTATTCTACATCTTGGGTAGATGGTGAAGTGGTTTTAAACTTACCAATCAATGCAGAACCTTTTACTGCACGTTTTAATAATCTTTTAACAGGTTGGTCCTCTACAATTAGTATGCAAGTAAATAATCAGAACAATCTTTGTATTGTGCCTATAGTACCTAATAGTTAATGCAATTTGATAAAACCATACAAGCGATGCAATTTCTTGGCAATAATGTTGTCAAGGAAAGTAGGTCAATACTTAAAAAAAAGAAAAAACAAACTAAATCTAATGACTTATATAGAGATTTAGATTATTTAGTTACTGCTCAACAAAATACTGTTACTTTAGAATTTGAGTTTGGTAGAGCAGAAGATTATTGGCAGTTTGTAGATGAAGGTGTAAAAGGATCAGGTGGATTTAAAGGTTCGGGCAAAATGCGAGGACAAGGAAGTCCATTCAGGTTTAGAAAAAAAAACATAGCAAAAGGTGTAGTACAAAAATGGATAGCTAACAAACCATTAAGATTAAGAGGTACTGATGGCAAGTTTATGGCAAAGACTAAAAACAATATAAAGACTGCTGCTTTTTTAATTGGTAGAGCAATAGCACAAAGGGGGTTAGAAAGAACACAATTCTTTAGCAAACCATTTACACAACAATTTACAAGACAGGCAGATGCTATTGTAGAAGCATTAGCAGACGATATAGAATTAAATTTAAAACAATCATTAACATAAATAAATTATGGCATTAGGAACAATATCATTTGAACAAGAACCAATATCAGATACTGCTACTGTACCTGTTATTACTAATTGGACACCATTAATACCATACACAACAAAGCAAACTGATATTAGTTCTTTATTTTATTTTAAATTTGTTTTAGAAATTAGAATTGATGATGCTTCTGGCACATTATTGGGTAAGATAAAATTAAGACCAAATGGTTATGCTACAGGAACTTCTAATGTCATAGGTATATTTGATGTTAGGTCTATTGTTAATTCTCAATTAGAAGATACAAGACAAGACCAAAACGATACTACTAAATCAATACATAAACTTGGTGCTAATGTTGCAGCTAAACCATTTAGCTTAAATTATAATCAAGTAAAAACTATATATGTAAAAGCATATCAGCAGTTTAGTAGTTCAGCAACAGAAATACCTACAGAAAGCACAACCACTACTGTAAATGACACAAAAAGATATATTGCAGCATCTTTACCATTACAAACTGCAAGAGGTACTGCTGACTTTCAAACATCTACTGCATTTGCAAGTTATTCATTAGATGGCGCTACAAAGAAGTTTTTAAGTGATGTAGAAGATAGTACTATTAATTTTACAAGAACAACACTTGTTACAGGTTTAGCATCAACACAAAGAAGAATTAATTATGTTTTATCAGACGATTATCATACTATTGCATTTTTAAATGGTGAAGGTGATTTTGCAAGTAAGGGTGCAAAATTAATGATTAAATTTTATAATTATGCAAATTCTTTACTAGCTACTCAATATATAGACAACACAAATGCCAATGGTGGTGCAATTCCATTAACAGGAACAAGCCAAGTAAATACAGATGTAGAAAGATTAATTTATTTTGGTTGTGGACCTGCTAATTTAGAAGCACAAAGTGTCAATACAAGTGCAAGGCCATCAGCATATCCTACTTATGCTTATTATACTGTAACAGCAGTAGAAACAGGTTCATCTGATCCAATGTCTGATTTTTATTATTTTTTTAAGCAGTCTGCTAGTTGTAAAGGTTATAAAATGCGAAGATTGGCATGGCGTAATAGTCTAGGTGCTTATGACTATTTTAATTTTAAAATGAAGTCATCACAAACAGTAGAAGTAGATAAAAATACTTATGAATCTATGATAGGTAATTTTAATAGTAGTATGTATTCTTATGACAATACACAACGTGGTAAAAAAGTTAGAAAGACTAATGCAATACTTAAAGAAACAATTAATACTGAATGGATTAGTGAACAAGATGCAAACTTATTAGAAGGACTAATTAAATCTACAAATGTTGAAATAATAGAAAATGCAGACACAGATTTTACTGAACCTGTATTAATTACAGATAAAAGTTTTGTTAGAAAAAATACTGCTAATGATGGTATAAAAATTCAATATACACTTAATATAGAATATGCTAATCCACTTAATACAAATTCATAATGTCAAATATAAGATTAGTTGCATATAGAAAAGCTACAAGTAGTTCTGCTACAGAAACGCAATTTGAATTAGATTTACAAGAAGCACCTAATGTTTCTTTAAATTTTCAATTCTCTGACATTAAAGAACCTGAAACAAGAAAAGGTAGCTATAGTCAAACATTTAAGTTGCCATTTACTGATAATAATAATTCTTTCTTTCAAAATTGGTATGAAGTAAATTTAGACACTTTAGTTTTTAACACCACCACAAAATTTGATGCCATAATATATGTAGGTACTGTGCCACAATTTGAAGGATCATTACAATTAAAAGCAGTATATCAAAAAGCAGAAATATATGAAATTGTATTAATGTCATCTACTTCTACTTTGTTTACTATAATTGGTGATAAAATGTTAAAGGATATTTTTAAAAAAGATAACGGAGAATATGACAACCAATATAACCACACTTTTAATGAAACAAATTTAGCTGCTTCTTGGTCTAATAGTTTACAAAATACCGCAGGTGCTTCTTTGTATGATTCTACGGCAGGTGTATCTAAAATAGTATATCCTATTTCTGTTACAGAAGATAAATTTTACTATAACCCAAACGAAGTTGATGAAGATGGAAATGCGGTTAAAAGATATTTAAGATTAGACCAAACTGAAATAAATGCTATAGGAACTAAAGCATCTTGGGAATACTCTGTTCCAATAAGTCAATTTAGACCATCAATACAAATCAAAACACTTTTTGATACATTAATTGCAAAGGCAGGTTTTACATATACTTCTACTTTTTTAAATAGTCAGTATTTCGGAAAGCTATTTATGACAACTTGTAACCATTTAGAAGGTTCTGTTTCACCTGTTAATGATAATTCTGCATCATTTACAGGAACTATGAATGTAGCAAACACAAGTTCTTGGCATACCTTTAGTAGTGATGACACAGGACCTTTAAGTACAGGAACTATAATAGTACCTGCTAATCAAACTACTGCTTTAACTAATTGTAGCGAACCTTATGACCCTGATAATGTTTGGAATAGTACTTATAACTATTTTACAAAATCTTCGGCTACTATGGAAGAAGTAAGCGTTAAGCATATTATTGATGCTGACAATGTTGTATCTGCAGGTCAGTCTGGAAACATTTTTTTAAAAGTTCAATTAGTGCCATTTGATACAGCTACTAATACACCTGAATATGGTGAAGCATACGATACAATTTATTATGCTATGAACCTAATAGGAACAACAGGTGGCAATCAATTTGATATGCCTACACACTTTTTAAGTTTAGAGAATATGCCATTAGGTAGTGCAGCTTGTATAACAATGGAAGCATTTAATTTTGTAAAATCAGGTGGTACTGCTAAAATGGATTTAGGAAATTTAGCATCTTATTCTTCGGGTGGTTTGACTTTATATAATGTTGGCTGTGGTAATATATATAATAACATTATAATAAATTTTTCAGCTACTACTTATGGTAGCGAAATAGATGTAGCTGCTTGTATTGATCCTGAAATAACACAAAAAGATTTTTTAAAAGACATAATACAAAGATTTAATTTAATAATATCTTCTGATGCAAATGATGAAGGAAATTTAATAATAGAACCTTATAATGATTTTATTGGAAGCGGTGAAATAAAGTATTGGACAGATAAATTAGATTTATCAAAAGAAATAGTAGTTAAAGATACAACATCACTACAAAAAAAGACTGTAAAACTTTCTGACCAAGAAGATGTTGATTTATATAACAAGTCTATAAAAGAAAGATATCCTGAAGTTAATGTGTTTGGTCATCTTAAAATAGATGATATTGGCAATGATTTTGCTACAGGTGAATTTAAAAATCAAAGTATATTTTCACCATTTATTAATAGCCAAGTTTATCAAGATGATAACGAACAGAATGGTACGTTTTTATCCAATATGACCGTACAATATGAATTTAGCTATGAAGAAAAAGATGGTGTATTTGAAAATTCAAAAAAAGTTACTAAACCTAAATTATTTTATTATAATGGTTCACCTACAAATGTTATAGACACAACAGGTAATACAGTTACATATTATCTGCATAATGCTGCACCAAGTGTAACCGCATATAGCTTTACGCAATATCCTGTTTGCACACCTTTTGACATAACACCTACTGCTAATGGATCATATACATTAACAACTGCTAATAAGTCTTTATATTGGAACGCTACACCACCTTTAGTTGGCAATTTAACTATATTTAACTATACTAATGATTTAGGTAATTGGTTTAACAATACATTATATGGTTATTATTGGAAACCTTATTTGGATAATATATATAGCAGTAATGCAAGAATAATGGAATGTCATCTAAATTTAGATGAAGTAGATATATTTAATTTTAGTTTTGCTGATGAAATTTTTATTAAAGATACTTATTGGCGAATTTTAGATATTAAAAATTATGAAGTAGGTGCTAATGCTTCTACAAAAGTTACTTTGATTAAGTCTTTAGATACTAGAGAAAATTGCACAGGTTGTGATTATATTATAGGTACAGATGCTTCGGGAAGTAATTTATTAGTAAATACATATTATTTATGGTGTCCTGAAGATGACCCTGATTGTGACCCTTTACTAATAGCTAATAATGAAGGTGCTTTTGCTGACCCTGAATGTTGCATTTGTAATGGTGGGGAAGTGTTATATCAATATGATGCTTTTGCTTCTAGTAATAAATATCCTTGTCTAGCTAATGCAGGAAGTCTGCCATTATTACTAAAAAGCATTTATACTGCAAGTACCATATTATCATCAGGTCAAACTAAATCATTGATTAGTGGCATTTTAGGTGGTCGAAATATGCCTTTAGTTAGAGGTGTAGACACTAACAAATATAGTAAGTTACTAATGCCTACTTATGGTGATGATATTGTAATAAAATATAAAACCAAACCTTTAGATACACCACAACTACTTGGTGAGTCACATAGATTAATTCTAACAGGAAATACAACAGGAAATACACGAAGCTATGCGTTTGCACAGGGCGATCAATATGGGCAGCCATTAAAATTGCCTAGTGATGTTAATATCGTTATAAGATTAAAAGGTATAGCTACTGTGGTTGGTGGCACAAGTGCTACATATACTTTAGGAACTACAGAAGCGTTTGCATATTATACTGCATTTAAAGTTGTGGGTGGAACTGCTACACAATTAGGAATTGCAGGTGGGCGTGAAGATTTTAGTATTAGAGAAGGTTCAAATCCTACAACGTGTACTTTATATATTGACGTTAATAATGAAATATTAAGATTTGGTTTAAATGATGACCAAACAGATACCAAAAGGATATGGTCATTGACTGTAGACTTTGATGTTAATGTGGTAAATAATATGCGATTAGCCTTTGATGAGAATTGGGCGTTGTATCAAAATGGTAGAATAATACAATTACAAAATGGAGATTATTTAATATGGAATTAAAAAAATACATAGAAAGCGTGGCGAAGGTTGTAATACCTTCTATTGACCACTTACAATTAGTAGAGTATAAAAATAAAGAATTAGACTTTGCTTATGGTATTGAAGAATATCATACAAGTTTTAGAAGAATGTTTAAACAAATAGTAAGAATACTTTTTAGATAATATATATGGCTACAGAAAAAACAATTAAAATTAAAGCAGATGTTGGTCAAGCTATTAGTAGTGTAGATGAATTAAAAAATGAAGTACAAGAAACGGACCAAGCAGCAGATGCCGCAAGT
>VTLG01009379.1_pt1 | contig 37393 bp, 54 predicted proteins | sample 4694571 | NCBI WGS metagenome assembly VTLG01 (sample SAMN12604809, study PRJNA352737) | marine metagenome | biome: ENVO:00000447; feature: ENVO:00000209|ENVO:00000569|ENVO:01000036; material: ENVO:00002151; isolation source: viral sequences binned using virsorter ...
TTTTCATGACGATAATTTACGATAATTATAGTCAAAGCAAATAGATTAACGATATTTTTTTTATTTTTTATGTTTAACGATAATAATTTATGATTGTGGGTTACTGTATATGCCAAACGTGGGTCTAGATTTCCCCCAAATATGTAGGTATTTTGACCATATTCATAGTAAATTAAGATAACAGGCAAGGGGCTTGTAAATTAAATAAAAAATCTATCTTACTTTGATAGATAAAATAGAAAGGTTTGATAGATAAACAAAGAAAGGCTAAGAGATGTTAAGTGCATACGATAAAGCTGTTAAGACAGCAAAAAGATACATAGAAAATTCAAAAAATATAGATATGAATGGAAATGTAAAGAGATTAAACAAAGATAAAATAAACACAATTGTTAGTTCTATAAATGATACATTAGAGGATAATGATCTACAAACTTATGATCACAAAAAGTTAGTTGAAAATTTAGAAAATGTTTTCAATGAATATGGTCTATATGGAAAAAATGAGATATATCAAAGTGCTAGTTTGACTAAGATCAGATCTGAACTAGATAGATCATGCATGAAAGTAATTGGTGCTAAAGATGTAATCTTTAAGAATGGTTTTTTATTCTTTAACTGTAGAAATAACAAAGTTGGATCTATAGCTAAAACAAAGCTAAATGTTAAGAAAGCAACTGCAGGTATGTTTTTTGATAAATCTGAAGATCCTAACAGAGCTTTAACTTGGGATGACATACTTGAAGCTGTAGAAATAGCACAATCTAAAGAATCTTTAAAACCTGTACAGGCTACAACAAAAAAGTAAAAGTAAAATAAAATAGTAAAAAGTAAAAGAGCCAAGTCTTTAACGCTTGGCTTTTTTACGTCAAAAAATATCTATGGAATATTTGAATCACATCTATCAACCAAGAGTTGGTAGATATGGTTTATATTATTTAACTAACAAAAAAGGTAGACATGAAGATAGAACTAGACAAGGATGAGAAGTTATTACTGATTGGATCAGCAGTAGCTTTATATATTGTAGTATTTATATTTGCATTTCACTTTGTAGGACTTATATAGATATGGCTATATATCATGAAGAAAAAGAATATGAATGTGAGGCTTGTGGTTTTATAGGGTTTATACATTATAACTTCGAGGAGTCTATGAGCTTGAACAGTAATTGGGGTTATATCATATGTGATGAATGTATACAACAGCTAGAGAATATAGATGAAGAGTAGAGATTCATATATAATATCTAATGCAGATGCAAGTGAAATTAGAAAAGCAGGTGGATATGGTGCTTATATAAAAAAGATTAAATCTGAAGCAAGACTAAAATCTGTCAAAGTTGGTAGAAATGATAAGTGTCCTTGTCTATCAGGTAAAAAGTTTAAGAAGTGTTGTATAAATAAATAGAAAGGTGAAGATGGTTAAGAGAACTAAATGCATGACTTGTAAAAGAGATATGTATGTACCTAACAGCAACAATGTTATATATAGTATAATAAGTAAGAAGTATTCAAAGATGAAGTGTCCAAAGTGTGTAGATCACAACTTGACATTCATACAGTATGTTGATATGATAGAAAAAATGAACAAGGAGAGTAGATGAAAGTAATTAATATGCATGGTATAAAGTGGGATGAAGTTGGAGATGAGATTGATACTATATCCTACCATGATTCAGAAGTTGAAATATATGGTGAAGATAGTCAAGGCTTTATATATAAGGCTGTAGCTATGCTAAGCTGTGATGAGATAGTAGATGTATATGAAGACACAATAGAAAGAGAGGAGTTATAGATGACAGAACTACAAATAGCTAAAGACAAGGTAGGTGGTCTATCTAATACAAGCAAGATGCCTTGTTATAGTTGGGGTATACCTACTAGATACTGTAGACGAGGTAAAGAACTACAGAAAGATAAAAGTTCTATATGTGGTAGTTGTTATGCAATGAGTGGTGCTTATCTATGGAAACCTGTAGATAATGCATATACTCGTAGATATGAAGCATGGCGTAATCTACCAAGAGAAGAGTGGATAGATTCTATGGTTACTATACTAAATAGTAGTGCAGTAAAGAAGAAAGGTCACTTTAGATGGTTTGATAGTGGTGATGTTCAGAGTTTATCTATGCTACAAGATATTGTAGAGATATGTAGGCAGACACCACATATAAAACATTGGGTAGCTACTAGAGAATATCAGATATATAGAGATCTACTATCTAGTATAGAAAATATACCAAGTAATCTAGTTATCAGACTGTCTTGTGATCAAATAGATAAGATTGATAGAGATAATATATCTATTAAAGAGCATATGTCTGTAACTATTAGCGATAGATCTGTAAAGTTAGCCAAGAAACAATTTACTTGTCCTTCACTTCTACAAGATGGAAAATGTCTAGACTGTAGAGCGTGTTGGAATCCTAGAGTAAAAACAATAGCATATGTAAAACACTAAGGAGATTATAGATGAGTAAAGTAAAACTATATAAAACAGATTATGTATTAGTAGATAGAGAAACACAGAAACCTATAGAGTCAATAGATGTAGTATATCATTACAGCTCTCTAATAGAAATACTTAACGATATTACAAATATTGGTGGTCATAGACCTTTTAGTGAGTATATCCCTGTAACAGACTTAAAAGATGAGTATAAAAGTGAATATCTAGACTATGCAGAAGAAGTATGTAGAGTAAATGAAGCATATAAAATAATAAAAGAAATGAAAAAAACATCTAAGTGATGAATAGATGAAAAACAATCACACAAGGAAACCAAAGTCAGAGCATATAAGATGTTCTACTGATGGATGTATAAATTATTATAACAGTCTATATAATTATGTAGATGGTCTATGTAATCCATGTAGACACAAAAAAAGAAAGGCAGATAATGTCAAAGACAAGAGTAAGTAAAAAGAAATCTAGAATGTTTGCACCATTCAAAGATAAAGAACACTATGATAATATGAGAGATGCAACTTTCAGATCTATACCTAACAGACACCATTGGGATATTGAGGTGCTTGTGCAGATGGTTATATCAACATACATAGAGAAACCATATACAGCAAAGGAGATATTCAAATGATACAATATATTGTAGCAGATGTGTCTCTTGGTATGTCTATGTACTTTTGGTTTGTATATCTGTTCATAGCGATAATCATTGCACTAGCCATACAAGGGAGTTTATTCAATGATGAGTAGTATGATAAAAGGTAAAGAGAACATAGATATATTCAGACTTAAAGTTCTTAGAAGTGCTTTGTATCTAGAAACACAAGGTATAAAAAGAAGAGGTAGGTCTGTATATTCTATAGTAAAAGAAGAGTATAACTTAAAAGGTTCTAAGCAGAAAGTCTTAGATCAATTAGATGAAATAATATATAAGAAAGGTTAGATATGACTAAACATGAAATAATAAAAAAATTAGAGAATTTATCTGTAGATGCGAAAGATATTAGAGATGAGGTAGATTGTCTTATAGATGAAGCTGATTCTATAAAAGATCAACTTTACTGTGCTAAAGATAGAGCAGATCAACTAGCAGATGATATATTAGAAGTTGCAAGAGATTTCCATCAATATAAAGGTCATGTAGATGAAGATAAGCTAGAATCATTACTTGAGTTGAAAGACTTGGTATATGATTGTATGTCAAAGATAAAAAATCATAGAAGCTCATCTATAAAAAGAAAGGAGGGAGAGCTTGATAATTAACAAGAAGTTAGCCAAAAAGATGATATATGATCTACATGGTAAAGTGTTTGGTGCTACCTTTATCAAGAAGGATGGTAGTATCAGAAATATAAATTGTAGAACAGGAGTTGCTAAGTATCTAAAAGGTGGAGAAAAGAGATATAACTATGACAACCTATTATGTGTATATGATATGCAAAATAAAGGTTATCGAACCATCAATATAGATAAACTTAAACAACTTAGAACAAAAGGCAACACCTATCATGTAGAATAAATTTACTTCCTTGTCTACAGAGAGTCATTAGTTCATCTAGTGGCTCTCTTTTTTTTTATAATTTTTTTTTAAAAAAAATAACTTTTTTGAGCGATTAAAAATCTTAAGGCGTTATATTTTTAGCCTTATATTTTTAGGCTCGTTATAATTTTTACCTTACAAAATTAATATTAAATTTTTGTTGCATCATATTACTATTTGGGGCGAAATTAGGGTTAATGGCAGGAGAAAATAAATCATTATTAGGGTTGATTGAAATGGTGATTGAGGATTATATTTTTGACCTCAGAGATAAGAATGATGAACAGCAAGATCATTCAAAATACACTTATAGAGCAAGTTCAAGTGGAATGTGTATGAGAAAAAACTTCTACTCAGCAATGACTGATATTGAAGAAACAAATAAACCTGATAGACGAACATACAGATTATTTCGATTAGGAGATCAGGTACACGATGACATTCAGAAAGCATTTGAACAAGCTGTAAATAAAAACAAAGAATATAAAGTATAATATATAAGTATATATATAATAATTATATATATATATAATATATATAATATATATAAAAAGGGAACATTTTGAATTTTAAAATCAAACAAGTGTTTTCTGAATTAGTTATTGACCTACATCCAAAGTATCCAATTAAAGGTCACGCTGATTTAGTATTGAAATTAGATGTTGATGGTGAAGAGCAAATTATGTTACTAGACATCAAAACAATAAATACATATTCGTATTCTAAAAAGTTTGGACATAAAAAGAATCTTGATCCAAATGCACAAGAACACCACAAGTTTCAAGTTGGTACTTATGCATTAGGCGTTGAGCATATGTTTGGAAGGTGTGATAAAATCTTTATGCTGTATTATAAAAAAGATAATTCATTCCTAAAATTGGAAGAGGTTGACCACTCCTATATTGACAAAGCTAGAGAGTATTGGGAAACAATGCTAAATAAGGAGCGTAATGGGTTGCCTAAGCTCGAAAAAGGTATGAGTCCTGTATATGATTGGGAATGTAAATATTGTGCCTTTAATGAGCAATGTGAAGAAGATAACAAGAAAGGGAAATAGTGAATACTGAAATTATGAAATTAACAAAAAATGCATATGACAAAATAATTGACAAGCACACGCTGTTATCAGAGTCAAAAACACCCTCTGCTTACATTGAGCAGAAACAGGGATTTGATTATGTTGATGAGGCTTATATGAGGCATATGCTAAACAAAAATTTTCCAATTTGGAGTTGGGAAATCAAGAATTATGAGTTGTTAGGCGATAAATGGATTATCGTTCAAGGTAGACTAACTATTGAGGAATCAGGAATAGTGAGATATTTTGATGCAGTAGCATCTCATAGGATAGCAACAAACAGGCAGACAGGAGATTATGTAGATATTGGTAATGACATGAAATCTGCAAATTCTGATTGTTTTAAAGTTGCAGTAAATAGGCTATGTAATATTGCTGATGATGTTTATAGAAAACAAATTCAGGATCTAACTTTGACATCTCAGGATATATCTATCCTAGATGATAAATGTAAAAAGTTGAGTGAATTAAATAAAGATGACATATCAAACAAAGTTCAGCAAAGCATAGACGATGGTAAGATAAACAAATCTAATTTTAAATCATCATGTTTGAAGTTAGATGCATTAATAGAGAAACACAAAAAGGAGAAATAAGAAATGGCTGATGTAAGCACATTTGATTTAGACAATGACTTTACTGTTGGAATATACGATCCACTTGAAGATGTTAAGAAAGAGATACTTGTACCAAAGCAGTTATACCCTGCCCACATAACTGAGGTTATGAGAAAAGAGGTTAGAGTTAAGCATCAATACAAGGCTCTAGTATATAACTGTAAAGTTGAGATTGCTACAGAGTGTAGTGATGAAACATATACTGCTAAGGATGGTAGAATTATAAATGGTAGTAATTATGTTGGTAGAGTGGTGAAGATGAAAGGGATCTTTATGTTCCTAACACCAAAAGATGGTGATGATTTCAAAGCAAATTCAGGTGCTAACAAAGAGTATCTTGAGTTCTGTAATGCAATAGGACATGAGCCTGAAAAAGTTCAGATTGATGTAAATGGAGAAAAGAGAGAGGTATCTCAATTCCCTGTACTATCTGAAGATGATATAAAAGGTAGACCAATCATGGCGTACATTGATGATTATAAATGGAAGAACAGAGATGGAGAATGGGTTACTACATCTAATGTTAAAGGTTGGCAATCATGGTCTGAGGGTGGACTAAAGGTAGATGACTCAGATATACCTTTTTAATTGTAGCTGTCTAGTAGAGCCATGCTAGGCAATCCTGATATCACAAAAGAGGGAGTAGGTTTTTCTATAACCTTTCTTTCCTACTCCCTAGTGATATGTAGAAAGATAACATGAGTGAAATAAGAAAAGTAAGTGATAAAGAAAGTTTTAAGTGTCACCAATGTACAGAAACAAAATATGGTGCAAAGTATATTTGGAATACTCCTATAACTAAAAACACATATGAGTTATGCAATAGTTGTTGTACAAGAGAATTTAAAAAAATTAAAAAACAAATAGATGAAAAATACAAAGGAGAATGATGTTAATAGCAAAGATAAAAATAGATAGTAGAGGTAGAGTACAGTTGCCTTCATGCTTTGTAAAAGCAAATGGTTGGAATGAGAATGGTGAGATATATTTGAAGAATCACACACATAAAGACAAGGTTGTACTAGAGTATGTAAAAGACAATACACTCAAGGAGGTATTGAAAGATGAATTATCGAACAGTATCAATCAGCAGTAGCTACTATGTATTTTGGCAAACAATAAATAAGAAAGAAAAGGTTTATGTCTATAAAATCTCCCCCACACTCTCAAGAAGCTGAAGCCTCTGTTCTAGGTAGTATGATCGCAGATTCAAGTTGTATACCTGTAGTCAAATCAGTAATAGATTCCTCAATGTTTTATAACTCTTCATGTAGAAAGTTATTCGAACTAGTAAGCGATATGTCTGATGACAATATAACAATCGACTTGGTATCAGTTTGTTCTGCGATTACTCCTAGTATGAAAGAATCAGGTGTTACTCCATATTTTGTTTCTAACTTAGTTACTGAATCTCTTGTTGAAAATTATGAGTTTCACTCTAATATTGTTAGAGATAAGTTTCTACTTAGAAATATAATTAGCAAATGCAGAGGTATTGCAGATGCATCATACGATAGCATGAAAGATGCTATGTCAATGCTTACAGATACTCATCAGGAAATAGGATTTCTTATGAACACTCATTCAGAAAAAAGTGATTCTATTGATGATTTGGTGGATAAGACTATAGACAGTATTGCTAACTCAAAAGATAGCTTGGTGTCTACAGGTTTTATATGTATTGATAATCTATGTGGGGGGATGACTAAGGGCGAGATAACTATAATTGGTGGTAGACCATCTCATGGAAAGACAACACTAGTTATAAATATGATTAAGGCTTGTATTGATCAGGGTTTAAAGGTTATGGTTTTCAACAGAGAAATGACAAATGTTGAAATGATAAAAAAACTATTAGTCCTTGAAAGTGAAAGATTATCTTATCTTAAAATTAGAAGAGGTATGATTGGAGATCTAAATGATAGTGCAGAGATCAATAAAACTATGGACAGAATAAAGAAAAAATACAATAAAGACAAGTTTCAGATGTTTGACAACATACAGACTCTTGAAAAAGCTAGTGTTGAGGTGCAAAAGTTTCAACCTGATATTATATTTGATGACTTTATTCAGCTTATAAAACCCAAGAATGCCTCAAAGGATAGAAGATTTCAGATAGAAGAGATAGTTCATACTTACAAATGGTTAGCAAAATCTACAAACTCAGTAGCAGTATTGGTATCTCAACTTAACAGAGGTGTTGAGTACAGAACAGGTGCTGATGCAAAACCAAAAATGTCAGATCTTGCAGAGTCAGGATCAATTGAACAGTCAGCAGAAAATGTTATATTTGTATATTATCCATTTAAAGTATCACTTGACGAGAACAAAGATAGTAAAAACAAGCTACAGCTAATAGGCAGTAAAGTAAGATATGGTGTATCAGGTACATCAGATGTAGGCTTTGATGGCGACAAAGTAAAGATATATCAATCAGAGGATCATTACAGGAAATCAGGATATGGCACATAAATTTACTAAAGAGTATTGGGATAAAGAAACTCATGGTTGGTATGCAGTACCATTTCTTTATTATACTCCAAAGAATAATGTAGATAAATCTCATCTAGATCAAACATCTTTAAGATATTGTGAATCTTGTGACAATGTGTATGAGGCTTTTTGGATGGGTGGTAAATACAAATATTATAAAATATTTATATATGACCACTTTCCAAGATATGGTAAAAAGTTAACTTGCCCAAAATGTAGAGGAAAAAAAGTAAAAGAATGTATAGAGTATTAGATGATTATTTAGATATAGATGTCTGCAGTTCTCCACAAATAAAAAAAGAGGAAACTATGAAAGAAGTTTATATTGGCGTAGATATAGGTAAAAGTGGTGGTGTAGGTATTATCATAGATAATGGAAAAAAGTCCTGTAGGAGAGCCATTAGATATGTTCCTGACCATAATATACTTAGAGATACTATAGAAAGTATTACTGATGGAGTAAATGGATATCCACAAGTTTATTGTCTTATAGAAAAAGTACACTCTATGCCTAAGCAAGGCGTTAAGTCTACATTTTCTTTTGGTGAAAACTATGGATTTTGGAAAGGACTTCTTTGTGGTTTAGATATATACTATAAAGAGGTAACGCCTCAAGCATGGATGAAATATTTTAAGATACCTAAATTTAAAAGTAAAAGAGATAGAAAGAATTATATAAAAGCATTGGCACAAAAAAAGTTTCCAAGTGTTAATATGAATTTGTATGTAGCAGATGCTTGTATGATAGCTTTATATTGCAAGGAGAACTTTTATGACCTTTAAAGAAAGAGGTGCTATTGGTGAAAAAGCAGAGAGTAGAGCAGAGTCTTATTTTTCTAAAGCAGGTTATTTTATTGCTAGATATGGATTAAACGCTAAAGATGTAAAAGATGCCTATAGAGTTTGGCATCATATACCTTCTGTTTTAACAGGAACTCCTGATTTTATAATGGTAGTTAAAGATATTCCTTATTTTTTAGAAGTTAAGTCTTGTGCTGATTATCTTAAAATGAAGATGCATGATATAGATATATATAAGAAATGGAATAATAAACTTTTTCCTGAAGTCAGATTACTAATGTTCGTATATTCTACTAGTAAAAACGAACATTTTATTTTTACATTTGATAAATTATTAAGACTTGTAAGGCAAAATAATTATCCAATAGAAAGATACAAAAATAACAATAAACCTTATTATAAAATACCTGTGGAGGATCTAGATGGCTAAGAAGAAAAAAATTACAGATGAGTTAATAACCAATGTTGGATTGTTAAGAGCAAGAATTGTTTCAAGAAATCAACATATTTTAGATTTATACAAGCTACAGCTTGAAGATATTAATGATTTGCAAGATATTATGAGTGATTATGAATTAGAAAATACACTAGAAGAGTGGTATCTAGATGTAGTAAAACTAATGTCTACTTTAGGTATCGAGGGAAGTAATGATAGATTCAAAACCACTTGAAAAATATTACCACACTTCCCTTATACCAAAGTTAACACTATGCACATTAGGAGCTTGTTCAGTAAATTCAAATGAGTTTTCTTTAAATCTTGCTAACATTAGTTCTGATGAATTTTCTCCATCAAGAGAAAAAACAAAAGGTATGTGAGATCCCATTGTTTTATTTATAACAGATGTATATAGATTTGATTTACCACTATCATATATTGCATCTGAAGTATCAGAAAGATTTCTTAAATCATTTGAGTAATTTAAATCTCTTGGAAAAATATAATTTTGACCACTAGAGTCACTTCCAATATATGAATAAGATATATCATAAGATCTTCTTCCTGAAGGAGTATCTATATCTCGATAAGATGTTCTGCTAGAAGACCTAGATAATGCTATCGCCTCATTAATTATTATATCTCCTAGTGTTGATTCATTAAGAACTGCACCAACTATAGTTACAATGTCTACAATATTTACTAACCCATCTTGATTTACATCAGCTATTTGTTTTTGAATTTCATCGTATGCTTGATTATCTTGACTTAAAACATAACCTACTATATTAACTATATCTACTATGTTAAGAACTCCATCCTGATTTATATCTCCTAATCTAAAAGATTGTTGATTTGAACTATACTCTGATCTATATGTTTTAAAAGGATTGTATGGTTTAGAAGATCCATAGTTTGTTGAAAATGATTTTCCTCCTATAGTCTCTTGAGATTCTACTCCATCATATGATATTGTTTTTTTTATTCCAAGATCAGGATTATATGGTAAATCATAATAATTTCCAATAGATATTCCTGATATAGATCCACTTACACTTAGACTAAAAGTAGTTAAATTAACATTAGAAGAAAAATCTGATATAGTGTATATCTTTGTATCTCCAACATTATCATTTATTGGATTTTCTTCAAAACTGCTAGTAGTAGTTACTTGAGAATCACCAACACCTATAAGCATTATATAATTAACATCTTTTAATAATCCTGAATTGGATACAGTAAATTCAAAATTTTGTCCTGTATACTCTGTATGTTTATGCCAATTTGAAGATAAAAATATTGGATGAATTGTATTTATTAATCCTTTATTATATAAAAATTCTAAAGTGTTTATGTAAAATCTTGGTTTTGAAAAGCTATTATAATTCATTATTTTTTTGACATTTTTTCTATTTTACTTTTTTCAATTGTATTTATTTTATCATCCATGTTATAATCATGCCACTCAGAATTTAAAGTATCCCAAGTAGATTTTAGTTTGTTGTATCTGTCTATATTATTTTTAATAATTTTAACTGATCTTTTTCCTATAGTGCAATTTGTTATATTAATTATTCCATTATATCTAAATAATAAATTATTAGAAAGTATTTTTGTTAAAGGACTAAATATAAGTTTATTTCTTTTTCTATGTAATAAAAAACTAAGATTTGGTTTATTTATAAAAAAATTTCCTACAAAATTTATTTCTATTTTTTGCATAGAATCTATATTTTCTATCTCAACAAGTCCTAATCCATATTTTATATTCAATCTGTTTCTCCTTCATCAGGAAAAGCATAATTATCATCTTGTATTTTTATATTTAAAAGTTTTCCATAAGTAGTTGCAATACCATAATAAGCTATACTATCAAAAAGACTAATATCAATAGCAACTTCACTATTATTAAGTTGTCCATTTCCTAAAAAAAATGCTTCTATCTGATTTTCATTTATACTAGACGATATATTTAGATCATTTACAACAAAAAACATAATTTTATTTGTTACAGTTATTACATCTGCAGGAACAATTTCAACAGGCTCAGTAAATGTTCTATTTTGTTCTAATTTAGATCCACTATGCAATCTAAATGTATGTAAATTTGTTACAAAATAGGTATCAAACTGATTATCAAATATACTGTCTTCTCCACCTGTTGTTGTAAAATTTAATGCATAATTTCCATTTATAATACTAAAACGATAATAAGTTTGATCTAGACCTTGACTTGTAACATTAATTAACGAACTACTATATAAAGTGTAAGAGGTGTCAACTCCACTAAATGTACTTATAAAATTTTTCTTTATTGAATCTCTTTCTATTTTAACAAAATAATAATCAGATAAATTAGGGTCAGTTACAGTATCAGGTGTAAATTTTATAGATATCTCTTTTTTAAAATCTTCATTAATATCACTTTGAAATAGGTTAGATAAATCTTTTAAAGATATTCTATGTCTTTCTCTTTCAATACCTACATCAGTATACTGAGTATAGCTTCCATCGTTAACTATTGTTGATGGGATAACCTCTTCTTGTTCTAATCTACTTGTAAAACTTGGAGATGAGTTTGAATTTGATTTAACAATACTAATATTAATCATAACTGTTTCAAGTAAACTAGTAGAAGATGCACCTGAATAATCTTTTAATTGATTTATAGCATTATTCATAAAATTACCCTGTGCAAAAAATTGCTGTATTATTGGATCATTGGAAATAGCAAAATTAACAGTAGGTGTTCTAATTAAAGAATGACTAGCACCATTAGAAAGAGGAGGCATTCCTTCATAAAGATTATTATAATCATTAAAAATATAATCAAATTTTTCTGATATTTTAAAAGTAAATGTAGCTTCTTTATTTTTTACTAGTCTATTATCTCCAAAACTTTCATCTGTAGATCCAATACTAATATAATAATTTGTTCTTCTTTCTGCATCGTTTAGATTGCTTTGAAAAAAAGTATTTAAATCATTACCAACTTCTGTCAATGCATTAAATGCATTTTGTCCTGAAATGGTTGGATCTGTATTTACTCTATAAAAATCATGTAAAGATAAAAAATCTCCATTACTTTCAGTAAATAAATTAATTTGATCAAAATTTGTGCTACTATCACTATGACCATTAAGATTTTTAAATTGATAAATAATATTAAAAAAACTACTTATATTATTTTCAATAGTTCTTGTATTAACAGGAAATAAATTTATTTCTTCATTGTTTTCAACAATATTAAGAATATTATAAGCTCCATGAATAGGAGAATTTGCATATAAAGTTATTATTTCATCATAAAACTGATCTTCAAAAATTGCAGGGGTTGTGTATCCATATCTAATATGAGGAACTGCAAAATCTCCTGATGTTGGATTAGGAGCATTATTTTCATTAACAAAGTCATTAGCATTTAAAATTGGTATAGATATGTTTAAATAATAATCTAAACTAAAAGATGAAGAAGTTATACTTACATTGTAACTCACTTCTTCTAATCCTCCATCAATAGTAATATCTTCAACTAATTTTTTAGAAAAAGGATCATAAGGATCTATAGATGGATTAGTAGAAAATAAATTAGGCTCTAATCCTATTATATCATCTATTGTGAATTCTGCATTATACGTTCTACCTAAAGTATTTAAATTAAAACCCACTCTTTCAAATTTTCTATCATTCAAAACTTGTATAAAATTATTATTTTCATCCCATAAATGTGGTAGCTTTAATTTCATTCTCATTCTAGGATATATTGTTTCATAATTTGATTCAGCATTCATACTAACATCATAGTTTAATGTATTTTCATTTAATTCAGATGGAATAAAAGATATAAAATCCTGTACATTACCTTGAAAAGTAAAACTTAAAACATCATCTGATATTAAGCTACCTATTTTTGGTTCATCTGTTACGAAGATACAAGTTCCATCATCTACATTTGCTTCAGAATTATAATTAACTGCATTAGGATTAGTACAACCTGTAAAAACAGGATCACCTCCAAGCTCACATTGTGAATTATCAGGAATATACAATATATTGTTTACAGAATCATAACCTCCATCTATTGAAGGATCATAAAATATATTATATGATTCTTGATCAAAGTTATTATCACTTGGTTCAGGACAAAAGCGAATCTCTTCAGGAGGTTCTTGAGGTTCAGGTTTTAAATTATGCAATTGATATAATTTTAATTTTATATTTTTCTGTCTTTTTTCGACTGATTCAACTAAAAATAAGTTGTATTTTTGTTGACCATTTATTGGATAAATAAATTGAGTATAATCTTCTCCATATATTTTTAGATCATTTATAAGTTTATCAAACTTTACAATATCTCCTAATTCTATATTTATGTAAGATAAAGGTAATGTTAGTTGAATTGTATTATGAGGATTACAATTATTTAAAAGAATATATTTTGCTACACTTTCAGCAGTTGCATCATCATAAATAAATCTACAATCTAAAGTCTTTTCTAAATTTGATGTATTGTAAAAATTATTACTATATCCCTGATCATTTCTATCTCCATTCAATATTGTTTCTGCATTTATTGTTATTGATTTTGTATAATTTTCATTAGAAAAATCATAATAATAATTAAACTTTAAAGAACTAAATATTTCTCTTACATCAGTTCTTGAAAATGAATAAGAAAAAATATCCTCTGATTGAATTATATGATTGTATTGATTGCTTTCATAAGATTCTTCAATATTAATAAATGAAAGTTTGTTATTTTTAAAAATTGGAAATATATTAGAAAAAGAAGAAAGTTCTTCTATTAATTTTTTTGTATCTATACTTTTATTTTGTGTAAAAGCAAATTTTTTAGTAGTATCAAAATTACTAATATTGCTAAGAGCATCTAATGAATCAACTTGCAATTCTGTAGAAATGATATCATATATTATTTTAGTTGAAGGACTGTATTCACTAATATAACTATTTATTCTTCCATTTATATCTGCATAATATTCTTTATCCCAAAAATTTCTTATAATAGCATTTTGGAATATTTTAAATCCATTCATTTTGAAAAAATCAAATCCTGTAAATTGAGGATTATTTTCAATAGATCTAACAGAATTTAAACGAGGAGATATTACTCCTACTTCATTAAATGAATTAACATTACTCCAATTATTAGATAAAGAGCTAGATTGATCATTATCTTCTCCATTATAATCATACCAATTACTTTGTCCATCTGAATTCCAAATTGTAGATTGATTGTTTGTTAAAAATATAAAAGACTTTCCTTTTTGAAGAATTGATGAAATTTCTAAAGATTCATCCCATAAACTAGGTTCATTACCTAGCCTAACTACATCTCCTTCATCATAATCATAATTTTCTGTAGGTTCAAGTGCATTTTTTAAAGATAATGTTAAATAAACTCTGTTAACAGTTAATTCACCCTCTACTCCTTCAATATTTTTTAATCTCATTGCTCCAATTAAAAATGTTTCACATGGAAAATCAAAAACACTATCATTATAAGTCATTTTAAAAGCATGAGATTCTGCATCATTAACAAGTGGATCGTATGTGATATATGTGATGTTTTGTCTTGAAGATAAATCAGTACCATTTCTAGAACATAGAGCTATTGTTTTACTGTTGTTTATAATATCAGGCAATTCTTCATTAACATTTTTTAAATAATTATTGTCTTGATAAACTAAATCATCGCTTTCTACTGTTATTGCATCTACATTATCATTTAATATTGCCCATGAAGAGTTATAATTATCAAGATCAGATCCTTTATGACTAAAAAAATCTAAATTGATAGGTCTTCTTTTTAATAATCCTCTTAATATTTTATTTTTTACGTCATTACTCTGATAAGAATTTGTATAACCTACAACCTCATCTTGTTCTGAATATGATAGTGAATTTAAATTTATAAATGAAGAATTAGGAGAAGAGATTATAAAATTATCATTATCAATATTTGATGGAGGTTCATTGTTAGAAAAAGGATAGCTACTTCCATTTATTGAATATCTTGATATATCCATGTATTGACCATCTTGACCTACAAAAATTTTTGAAGAAAAATAAACATTATTTCCATTATTTATTCTAAATATTTTAGAAAAATTGTTACTTTTTAAAGTTGAAGATGGATTATCCATATAAAATGCACTATTTGTAGTATAAGAATCATTAAATCCATCTCGATTAGATAAATAAACTATAGGACTTTTAGGTACTGTTCCATAAATCATTGGATATGGAATGTTTCTAGATTTTTCGAGTATTAAATCATCAGTTGGTGTGTACATTTTAGGTATTTTTGTAGATAATAATTGTTGAGATATATCCTCTAACTCTATAGTTACAGTATTTTGATCATGTGTTGTGTATTTTATTTTACCTATATATGCTAAATAACTATCACCTGTACCAACTTTATTGTTTGCAAAATATCTTATTTCAACATCTTGATTTATTCTAAATGATTCTGTATCTAACAAATCACTAAACATAGTATTTGTATGAACTTTTTTATTAAATATAGATAACTTTACTGAGGATATTGAATACTTCTTAGTTTCTATATTTATAGATTCTTTTATAGAAGGAAAGGATTTTAAAAAAGGATAATTATTATATACAGGAGAATCAATATCTGCCATTGATAATTGTATAGGATTATTTGGATCAGCTCTAAATGTTACCCTGCATCCTAATGTTGTATTAGACCCTTTTAATTCATCTACAAAAGCCATTAACTAACTCCTATATCAGCACCACGCTGTACTGCTCTTTTAATTTGAGGTATAATTACATCTTCTGTATAATCTTCAGACATAACAGGATTGTTAAATGTTATATTTACAGGACTAGCACTTCCATTATTGATAGCTTCCATATTAGCTATACCAAAGTTTTGTACAGCATTTCTACTCATAACAAATTCACCTCTTTCAGCTTCTATTATTGTGCCACCACCTGAGTGTAGATTACCACCAACTAGACCACCATATTGATATTTTTCAGGTTTAGGAGCAGAGTTAACTGCAGATAGTTGTGCTAAAGATATAGCTCCCATTAGTCCTGCAATTAAATTACCTGCAGGAAAACCATAATCAGAGTATGCTTTCATTACAGATTGTGCTAAAGAAATAAGTATATTTGCTTTTGCTAAATTTTGATCTGCATTAAACTTTTTAATTCTTTCATCATAAGATGCATCTTTAGCTTTTTTCTCTAAAGACTCTATTTTTTTCTGATCACCCATTGCTACAGCCATTTTATATTCAGAGGTATTTTTAATTCTATTAAGTTCTGCCTCTTCTAAAGCATTTATGTCTTGTAAGCTATTAATAGTTAGAGTATGTTGAAGTGTTGCTAGTTCAGACACTAATTGAAAAGATAGTTTTTGTATTTCATCTCGTCTTTTTTGAGATTTTGCAAGTCTATCATTTGCTTTAATTTGTTCTTCTATAGCTTCTATAGATGCATCAGAGGTATCTACAGTAACAAGACCTAACTGTATTTGAATCTTAACTAATTCTTGATCAACCTTTTTCTTCTCTTGTAATATTTTTTCTTGTTCTCTTAACTTTTTTAATACTTCTTCAAGGTTTTCATTTCTATTTCTATCACTTGCATTTGCTCTAGCGTTTATAACAAATTCAGTATCTTTTATATTACTTAATATTACTATATATCTCTCTTGAAGACGATTTAATGTTTCATTGTTTTTTAAGTTATTTCTTGCATATATAGCACCCTCTTTTGTAAGGTTATTATTTTCATCTACAAAACCTGCTTTTATATATAATTGCCTTACTTCCTCCTCTATAGCTTTTTTCTCAGAATCAATATTTGCAAGTCTTTGTTTATCAAAAGCTAATAAATTTTGTAATCTTTCATCAGTAAGTTTTCCTAATGACTCTCTATATGCATTTGTAGACTCTGTAGCACTTTTTGTGCTATCATCTAAAGATGAAAATGCATCAGTATAATCTAAAAGTTTTTTAACACCAAATACTGCACCCAATCCTAATGTAACTTTAGCTAACGCTGATAATCCCCCTGTAAGTATAGCTGATGTAAATATTAAATCTCTCATTCTTTTATTTAATATCAAAATAGATCCTGAAACAATTCCAATAGATGTAGCAGTTTCTGCAATATCTTTTAAACTTATTGAATTAATAAATTCTGCAAGTAGTTTGTTTGTTTCTTTTAGAGTGGGGGTGAGAAATTCTCCAATTCTTTCGTTAAGATCTCCTATTGCACTATCTAATTTTCTTTGAGCAGTTTCATATGTATCTAGTGATGCAGAATCACCATACTGTCTATTGACAGCATCTAGTATAATCTTTTGAGCTTCTAAAGTTTTATTTTGTTTTACTAATGTTTTTATTTGATTTTGAGTCTTTTTGTCAAAGGTTGTTCCTGATCTAGCAAGACTGCTTAATCCTTTTATTGGATCATCTAAGGCTTTAGCTAATTGTATAGATTGAGTTTTTAAAGTTTCTGTTGTTATCCTTCCACCATTTAAAGCAGATGTCATATCCAATACTGCTTTCTGAACTGTTGGAAATATTTCAGATCCTATGTTTTGAAAAGATAGTAATAATGCAGATGATTCTAGAGTTAGTTCATCTGTTACACCTGTTGATTCTTGTAATGAAGAGGCTAATTTTTTAACTTCATTTGTGGTAACTCCTGAAATATATCCTTGAGCTTTTATAACATTCGTTACTCTAGCAACTGCACTCTCTTGTTGCTTAGATGCTTCAGTAAATGTTCTAGATATTCTAGTAGCACCACCAAAAGCAAATGATGCTAATAATAATTTACTTCTTAATACAGATAAACTTCCATGAACATTTCTAGTTCCTCTAGTTGTTAATACCCCTGCTCTATCATATTTACCTTGTTCTTTTCTAGCTTTTTCTATTTCTCTAGATAATTTTTGAAAAGCTATTGCATCACCTTTTAATGCTTTTCTTAAAAGTTCGCTACCACCTGCTGTTTTTTTAAGCTCTAAACCATAGCTATGAACTCTTTCTTGTAATAATTTTAATTTATTTCTATTTTTATCTCTCTCTCTTACAAGTTTGTTTTGAGTAGCAATCCTTTCCTTTTCTTGCAACTCTATTTTTCTTGATAGCTCTATATCTCTTTCTAGCTGAAGACTTAACTGAGATTCTATATTTAATCTTTTATTATCTTCTCTTTGCTTTAATCTTAAAGCATCTATTCTATTTTGATCTGCTACAAGAAGTCTATGAGCAAGTTTTATTTCATCATCTGTTTGTTTTTTTAATTTTTCTTTAAGTTCAACTACTTTTTTTTCTAAAGCTATTTTTTCTTTAATAGCTTTAGTCTGCTCTTTTGTAGCTTCTGCATTCTTTTTTCTGCTTTTAGTATTTTTATCTACAGATGCAGTATTTTTATCTGCTGAATTTCTTTCTTTTTCTCTTTCTTTTCTTTGCCTAGCTCTTTCCCTCAGCAAATCTCGAAGATCAGACATATTAAGCTACCTTAGATTTTTTATTAATTTTATCATAATGCATTTGTTCTAATTTATGAAAAGAAGACTTTATAATTTGAGATTTTAATATCCATTTATTAGGATGTTTACCAAAATCACCTTGATAAGGAGATACACCAAATTCTTTACAATACATATATTTGGCTATATCTTTTTGAAATTCAGAACTGTAAATAATGTTTCTGCAACTAAAAAAGGGCAGTTGTTGTGAAACTGCTTTAGCAACATCAAAACTTTTGCCCTCTTGTTCGTTCATATTCTTAACCTCTTGTATAAGTAGATTAACTACTTGCCATACATCATCTTCTGTTCTAAATGTTTTTGTAGGATAACCATTACCTGTATTAATAGGAATCTGAGCATTATAAGGAAAACTATGAAAATTGCAACCCTCGCACCAATCACCTATTAATATATTTAGAGATAGTACGAGGGATTCTATTCCCCCAACTTTTGATGTTCCTGTATCATTGTCATAAGTTCATTCTTTTCAGTTTCACTTAATTGTTTTAATACAGAATCAGAAGGTTGCCCTTTTACATTTGTAGACCAATTCTTAAAATCTCCTCCAATCAATCCATGCCTTATCCAAGCTGTTCTTGATTTAGAAACATTTTTAATATGCTCTACATTATTATCTTCTCCATAAACTATTACTGTCAAATCTTGACAATAATCTATATCATCTATAGACATTTCTTTAAGTTCTATCTTTCTGCCTGTAGATAATTCAAGTGGTTTTTTATCTTTTTTCATTTTATTCCTATTTATTAAGTAAGGTCAATAGTAAGAACAGCTCCTGAGTCACCTGCAACTGCTTTTTGTGCAACATTTAACATCATAACATCTCCCTCATTAAAAGAAACATCTGTCAATACAGCACTTGGTATTTGGATAGATGCATTAGAGTCAGTATTTTGATTTATTGTAAATGCATCTGCTGTATCAACTGCACCTGTTTCAAATGTGGAAAATAAATCTCTAGTAAGAGAGTCATACTTTATAGTAGCATTGGCAGTTATTGAAAGCTCCTCACCTCTACCAAAACAAGCATATCCATTTGTTTCGTCTACACCTGTATAAACTGCAGGATGGTCTATAGCTATTTCAAAAGAAGAAAGAATTGGACTCGCTAAACTATGTATTTTTGTTTCACTAACATCAATGCCTGACATACTAATATGATTTCCTGAGTAAGCAGTTATAGATGGTGTATCTGTACTTGCAAAACTAGGTTTTCTTCCTGTTGATACAGTAGCACTATATTTATATAAACCACCATCAGTACCCATATCTGCACTTAATGTAAAGTTTGTACAAACACATCCTGATAAAACAATATTTTTACCATCAGTTGTATCAGGAGATGCTAATATAATACTAAAAGTTTTGTTTGCCTCAGACTCACCATACTTACCTGTATCACCTGTTTGCCCACTTGTAACTATTGCATCTGTTAAACTTCCATCTTCTGCAATATAATCTTCATCAGTCAAGCTATATAAAAGCATAGCATGACCTTGATCTTTATGGAAAGTACCTGAAATAGAAAGCTCAACAGCTCTCATTGTATTATCTTGGAAAAAGTCATCTTGATGTAATATTCTACCACCATTTGCATGAGTTCTAACTGCTGTAACTTGATTTATATTTAAACTTGGAAATCCAACAGAGTCTACATCTAGTTGACTACAAACATTACCTGAAGTTATTGTAGGTGTAGTTCCTGTAGTTGTTTCTTTAACTAATAATACTTTAAAATCTTTTGGTGAAAAAACTGCATTAGCCATTATTCTTTATCCTTTTTCTTAGAGTTAATTTTTTTTATTTTATCCTTAATAAGATTTGGAATCTTATCTAATTCTACTTGTTTACCTTGATTTAAGGCTGTCCAATCTTTAATTGATAAACCTGAATGATTGCTTAAATAACTAAGTTTCTCGCCTTTTTTTAATTTTACCTTCATGATAAATTTCCTAAATGTTGACATTGATAAACAAAAAATACACTATATCCTGTTTCAGGAAGTTCAGATATATCTGTAGACTCTATTCTACAATTTATTGTATTAGATCTATCTTCAAGCTCCATAGATATATTATCCATTACTAAAGACTCTATTCTTGAGATCAATCTTAAAACCTGTTCTAAACCTTTTTGTGTTGTATTGACATCTTTAAATGTTAGAATAAAATTTATTGTATACTCTCTTAACTCAGAAGATGCATTATACTCAGATAAAGAACTACCTACAGGTATTAGTCTTAAATGTTGAGTTCCTGTTGGCTCTTCTTTCCCTATATATACAGGTAAAGATCCTTTAAATTCATCTCTAAAAATAGAAGTTAATCTATCTAGTATATTTTTAAAATTATTTGTATAGTTTGTAGCCATAATCTACATTAACTATTATTAATATCCATAACTTTTTCTAAAAGGTCTATTGCTTCTAGTCATACTTGTATATGTAACAGCACCTATATTATCATCTAGTGATTCTTGCATACCAAATACTTCTATCTCCCATTCATCCTCTGCATTTGCTTTAGAAGAATCATCTACACCCTGAAATCTTATTTGCAATCCACTAGCTAATTGTTGATAATCTCCATTTATAATTTCTGCATTTATTATTTTATCAGCTTTCAAACTATCACTATTTTTAGCAAAAACATCATACCTTGCTGTTCCAATCACACCTGCAGTAGATACTATAACTTTCAATCTATCGTATGTACCTTGATAATTGCCTCTAGTATCAACTATTTTTAAAGATCCTTGAACATCAACTTCTTTTACAACTCCTTTTGATGAGTCACCTGAAACTTGATAGCTAAGTTTAGCTTTGCCTTCATTAATAAGATCTATATTAAAATTATATTCTTCTTCAAATTTTTCTAAAATAGCAGATGTTGGATCATGAGCTTTTATTAGAAAAGCTACAGTAATTAAAGATGCTGTTCTGATAATTAGATAATCATAAGTTCCATCAGAATTTTTAAATTGTCTTCTTGGAACATTTCCATCTATTCTAGAATCAAGATAAGAACTAGCTTTTAAACATAAGTTATTAACATATACACTCCAACTTTTTCCACTTTCCATCAAAAAATTATTTACATCTGTTCTTGAAACTATTGATACCTCATCTTTTTCATAATCATAATGCCATTGATCATCAGTAGATAAATCAGAAACATTATCTACAAATTTATCTGATAGATCTTTTCCATCTTTAAATAAAGAAGATACTGCTCCTGAATCAGAACAAGTATATATGCTCCCATCTTTTACCCAACCATATAAAGATGTTTTTGTATCAAACTCATCTGCATGAGGATAAATATTTTTTACATCAGAATGATTGCAATATCTAACAGGAGTCATTATCTCTTACCTGAAGATGAGCCTGATGAGCCTGATGTTGTAAATACGCTTTCATCACCAAACTCAGGATCGTAACAAATAACTCTTAGATTTGCATCTCTAAATGAATTTATACTTTGAGCTTGTATTGTTGAAATTCTAGGCTGATTAGAATTAATTAATGTGCTACCTGATAATGCTTGATTAAATGCACATGATATTTCAAATTGTGCATCAGGAAATGTATTAAGAACAACAGCACCTGAAGTATAATCTATAGTTCCACTTCCCTGACCACCACTTAAATTTCCTTTACCATCATCAAAAATAATTTTCCCTGTTTCATAATTTCTAGGCATTTTAGTAGCCTGTGTAATATAATTATCAACATTTGGTATTCTTCCTGCTGATCCACCTATAAGATTATTTGATGTTCCATCTGCTAAAACTATAGAGCTTGTAGACAATCTACTGCCACTTGTTACTCTAATATCTCCATTTACTATTGCTATTTTTGGTAAAAAAGTAAATGTATTTGCTTTATATAAAGCTCTAAATTGATCATTTATTTTATTTAAAATACCATTAGTTCCACCCCAATTGACATTACTGCTATCTGTAACAATCGTAATAGTCTGTTGAGAATCACCATCATTTGTTATTTTAAAATCAAAAGAAGTGCTTGTCGCTAATCCTGTAGATGTATTTACTGTTTGACCTGTGAGTCCAAATTCTTGATAGGCAGGTTCTCTTACTTTAATTGATATAGATCCTCTCTGAAGTCCTCTTGGATCTCCTGTATTATGTCTCCCATATCCAAAGAATGTACTAGACTGATAAACACCATTACTATTTGTTTTTATAACAGTATCATTGCTTTCATTCAAGTAATCTAAATTAATAACAGAATCATCACTATGGCTTGAAGCTGATGTTGTTCCAAGAACACCTCTTTCAACCTCTAGAGTAGTAGTGCTAGGAACACTAACAATTCTCATTTTTTCGCTACCAATTTGTATAATATCATTTGTAAAAAAATAAGATAGATTATGATTGTCAGTAGTAATTGTTGTAGCAGTTGAACTACTTATAGCACCATTTAATTTTATAGTAGGATCAGTAGATGATGTATAATCAGTAGTTGGTGTTATTCTCCCTACTCCTAATCTATTTTGACCATCAGATCTAGTTGCTGAATCAGGATCAACAAAAGCCTGTTTTACTCCATCTCCATTTGTATTAGATTTAAATGTAGCAGATTTAGTAGAAGATGTATCGTATACAAAAAATAAATTATGAGGTAAGTAGATAAATTCTCCACCATTTAATAAAGTATGTACAAACCTTGCACTTGTACTTGTATCTATTTTATCATCAGTTTCATTAAAATTAGCTAAACCTAATCTAAGTTCAATAGTTTGTGTACCTTCATTACAGAGAACTAAGGATGTTGATTGATATAAATTTGTATTTGATCCTATACCATCTAAAGTAAGTAATGTTCTAAATCCATCACCTTCTTGAGTAAGAGTATATACTCTGTTAATTATAGTCTTGAAATCAGGAGAAATACTTTTTAAATAAGATCCTTTTCCTGTGCTAATATTTAAACTTACTAATCCACCATCTGTAGATAATCTTGATGATGTAGTTGTAGCTGTACTTGTGCTATTGTAATGACTAGGCATTTATATCTCCAATTTTGTGTTATAATTTATAAATAATTTCATATCTATGCTAAATGATATTTTATAGTTACGCTGATAGAATAATCTGAGTTTACTGAATCTGATCTAAAGAAACAAAGTATTGCTTTACCTGCAGGTACAGATGAAGAGCTTACTGTCCAAGATCCTGAATATATTTGTTCTCTACCATCATTAGTTATATCTGCATTAGATGCCAACAAAGTACCATTAGTCAAAGCTGATGTTGAATCACTAGTAAAATCATAAGACTTTAAGTGCATTCTTGTTGTATCTCCTGAAGCTTGGATTGCACCTTCTATATGATTTACAGAATCAATAACTATAGCATCAGGTATTATCCATATCATTGGAACTATTTGTCCTGCATACTGAGAATCTGTGTTTGCTGTTGTAAAAGAATCATCAGGATCTGTACCTGTTCCAAAATCAACATCATTAATATAATTTAAACCACCATTTACACCTCCAAAAGGTATAGCAAAATGTGTATTTGCAGTAAACTGTGTAGCATCATAAGCTATGATCCCAAAATGTGCATATTGAGTTGTAATATGGTTTTGATTTATTCCTGCCTTAATAGCATCATTACTTGAGTCTACAGTAAATATAGCATTACCATTAGCATCATAGATAACTGTGTTTTGTGTACTATCTGTAGTTGGTTGTATTTTTAACTTATCTGTAGATAAGTATACAGATGAGGCATTGCCATTTCCTGATAATATATTGTTAGGTGTAGATGTTAGTCCTGAATTACTATTAGAACAGTAAAGCAAATCTTTAAATGTATTTGATGGCTTTTTGCCTATTAAGCTCATTTATCTTTTCTCCAAATATTTTACAAATAATAATATTGATAAGCATATTAAAACAGACCAACTAAATAAAACTATAAATATATTAAACATACTTAAACACCATTTACCCCATCATAAACTAATATAATTGTTGCATTTGTATCATTAGCATCATTTGTAGGTGTAAAACTTATCGCTATTATATCTCCTGCACTAAATGTATTATCACTTCCTTCTTGAGCATTATTAACAAAATCAAACTTAAATGCTGTATCATCTGCTGATATATTTACTGCAACATTCGCCTGACTATTGCTATTTGGTATTTCTGTACCTGTTCCACTTGTATGTAAACCCATAGTCGTAGTACCACAAGCCTCTTCACTTCTTATAATTATTTGTTCTAAATATCCATCATATGGTACAACAAAACTCCTAAACTCATTTGCTCCTGATAAACTTGAAAATTCACCTGTTGTTGCACCTAAAGGTATGAACACTCTTGTTGGTGCTGTACTGCTGTAATTAAAACCACTTGCTTTTACATCTCTAATAATAGGACTACTAGGAACAGATACACCTGTAGTTGTGCCTGTAACTTCTAAATCTTTTACTCTAACTTTTTCTGTAGAAATTTCTAAAGAACTAATATTGTTATCTGTATCTTTTACAGGTTTTAAATGTTTATCTATAGGCTGTTCAGTTATTAAGTTTTTCATAATTACAGCATTTGAAATATTCCATGAATAATACCATGTATACTTTTTGAAGTAGCAAGGCTTTCAGGATCGTACAATTTGTATGGAAATCTTTTATATACAGGCTGTATGTAAGGATCTCCAAGAACAGAATCAAATTTATAATTTTGATTTTCATCATAAAATATATCATGGTATTCAGGATGATCTCTAAAATAACGATAACCACCACTACCATCAATTTCTCTACCTCTATCATTCTTATGAGGATAATATTTACAATATCTATATCTTTGACCATCAGTAGCAGTTGGATCATATATAACAGGAACTGCATAATCATTAGGAATAAATCCTGTTGCTAAATCTTTTTCTAAATTAACAAATGAAGTAATATTAAAATAATAAGAATCCATTTTTAAGTTTATATGAGGCACCATCCCTGAAATTCCTGCAAATTGTAAACCATTAAAAAATGAAAAATCCACAACATCATTACTACCATCAGTAGGTACTTTTACATACCTCATAGGAGCATCGTTATCAGGAACTCCTGTAACATTATTAGGATATGTAGATAAAAGAGATCCTATGCTTGTATGTTCCATTCCAAGATCACCAATAGAATTTACAGTTTCATCTTGTTGAGAATAATGTCCAAAACCTCTTATATAACCCCTGTTTCCCCAATTTGGTTTATTTGAATCTAAGTTAAAAAGTCTATCAACAAAAAAACCCATTACATATTCTGTAGATGATGTTGAACTTTGATATCTACCATTACTTTGTTTTTGAGCAGAAAATATATTACTACCTGATGCATCTTTTATTTTAAAAGTATGCTCTGTTCCTGTTGGATCATTTAAACTACCTCCATGAATAATAATAAATCTACTAGCTAAAAAATGAGATCCATAACTAGGATTATAAAATCCACCTGCAGTAGCTGAAAAAGTGTTCATACCTCTATTACCACTAGTTTGAGCTGTAGTTATACCTGTAGTTCCTAATAAAAAATTATAATTATCATTATTATTTTGACTTGTATTGCTCCAAAGATTAATGCTCGTTTTATCTGAATCTGAATATAAAATTACAGCACTTCCTGTAATAAAATTTTCAAGTTCTTGAAGATCATCAGGTTTATTCCAATCACTTGAATCTGATCCTGATCCATCATAATTAAGACCAAAAGCAAATTTAGGATTAGTTATCTCTCCTTTTTTTGAAATAATTCGAGTTATACAAGCATCAGAATGTCCTGATCCTTTTAAATAATTATTATTTAAACAAAAATCTATATTAGTTTGAGATGAGTGTGCTGTAGTTGAATAAGATCCCTCTCCAAAATGTTGATCTATTTCATATGGATAACTTACTATATTCCAACCCTCTTTTAGGTTATATTGAATATTTTGAGGAGAAGATATCGTATCTCCATGAAAAGTTTTTTTAAGCATCCCATTAGGTTCAGAAACATTTACAAGAATACTTAATCCTTGACTTGTAGTTATACTAGTCCATTCACTACCTGATTCTCCTACAAAATGCCATTTACCATCTATATTTATATAACTATCAACGCCATTACTAATTCTTGTGAATACATAATTACCTGTAAAACCTTCATTTGGAATATAGGATGTTTGTAAATATGCAGGAAAAAGTTCTCTTGGATCATCTTCGTAACTTGCTCCTGTCATGTCTAAAGGAATACTTATAAGATTAAATCCTTGTTTAAATGCTACTTTAAATGATGCCATTTTAAATTACTCCTTTACCATGCTTTACAAGACCAATATCTTGCTGTAGTTTTATCTCTAGCAGTTGCACATCTATGTCTAGCTCTAAATGATTTTCTTCTTGCAGGATTAGATTTTTTTATTTTCATATTTGGATCTCCAAAGGTAACTCTAATAACTCTACCTCTAGAATTCTTAACATATACTTGTGACTTTTTCTTGCCATAAGAGGGTTGACCTTTTCTTATTCTAGATGGTTTATTTAGACGAACTGTCTTGCCTTTATATTTAGCCATCTATCTTCACTTCTTTTTCTTACCTTTTTTTACTTTTTTCATTTTCTTTTTTTTCTTGCCTTTATGGTACATTATGCTCTCCTGACTTTTTTTGCTATTGATTTAGTATACTTAGCTTTCTGCTTTCCTTTAGCAGATGCCTGTCTTTTCTTTCTGTTTTGATAAGCCTTTTGTGATTTTGTAAGGCTTTTCCTTACAGACTTTGGTAGATATCTACCTCTCTTTCTTCTAGGTTTTTTAGCATCACCTTTAGTTATATAATCCCACTCTTGCTTAGTCCATTTCTTTAAACTTCTTTGTGATTTCTTTAAAGCCATTATTTATAGCCTCCACCTGCTTTTTTATAAGCACGAGCTAACATCTGAGCTTTTCTTGCAGACCATTGTCCTGCCCTACCACCTTTTGTTCCTGCTTTTATTCTATAGAATAATCTTTTTCTTAGTGTAGGTTTAGTATAGTTACCTGCTTCATTAACTCTGCTTTTTGCTCTTTTCTTTCTTTTTTTTCTAGGCATTCTTTTTTAATACTTGTAGTGTTGCTTCTTCTATTACTTCAAAAAGTGCCTCAAACACCTTAGCTTCAGTATCTTCCCCAATCATAGGAATATTTACATTTTTATTGATTTGAGATATAATCTTATCTTTATTTTCTTTTGAAAATATTTGTTTTGCTATTAGTTCTGCTAACATTTTTATCCTTTTTTGTCTATGTATTTTAAAAGAGTATCTAAACTACTTTCAATAGCTTTTATGTTTTCACCTGTTTTTCTAGAATTAGATATTAAACTTTCAACTATAGAATATAGTTTATTATTAGATTTTTCAACATCATCTTTTATTTCTATTATTTCTCTTAAAAGTTCAGAGAAATTTTCATCATTCTTTTTGATATAATGATTAGCAAACCATCTCCCAAATACAGCTATACCCATTAATAGTACAACTATTACAAATACTGATATACCTTCTTCAGATATGAGATAGGTTAGATCTCCCATTATACCTTCTTTCTAGTTTAAATAAAATATTAATGATATTAAAACCCCAAATGCTCCAAAGAGCATAGTTGATATTCCCTTCCATAATGATAGATTTTGTTCAGTTTTTGAAACTCTACCATTTAGAATATCTAGATGTGTTAAAATTCTTTCTGTGTTTTTATATATGTTTGTTATGTTAGTAGAATGTTCTGCTAACTTAACAACTATGTGCTGTCTAAATTTTTCTTTATTATTCATTTCTTTTTTATCTCAAAGTGAACTAAGTCATTAAAAGATTGATCATTGACACTATTATCTCCATCCCAATTTCCACCCCATCTTATGCATATGCCCAATTGACTTGCAACTCCAAGAACAAATCCTCCAAAAGCAAGGCATTCTCGCTCATCCCACACAATTCCTTTTCCAAGAATATATGGAGCAACATCAACTGCATTACTTGGTATTCTATTATGTTTTCCATTGGGATATTTAACTTTTGAATTTCCTGACTTATAGGCTCTTGTTTGTCTTTCTTCATTTCTATATCCTTCTACTACTGAGCAATCCCAATGCTTGATCACTTCGTTAAATAGTTTCTGCAAGTCTTTATGACAAGTAGATAAATTTTTTTTAGATGTTTTTCCAAATTTAGGCATCTTCAGGATCACTCCATTCTGATGTTGCTAATATTGCTAGTATCTCTGCATGATTATACACAGTCATTCCATCGAAACATAAAGGCGTATCACCCTCCCACTTTAATAACGCTTTAGCACCATCTAAAGATTTTCTAGCAGATTCTATACTTTGTTGAATTGAATTTTCAATAAAGGTTTCTAATGTAGTAGAATCGTGATCTGCCAAAGTAATTATAACCCATTTTCTGTTTTGAAAAATCATGGAGTATTACCTATAATATTTGTAGGTGTCATATTGCGTACTATTCCTGTATTACCTAGCACTTCTCTACAGGTAACATTTGTAAATGTTACATCTGTTATATTATTTCTTGCAATTCTAAATCTATTATCTGTTGCCTTAAAATAACCTACAAAACTACCCACACTTGTTATAGAAAGAGGTCGATTAACACCATCATCACCTGATTGAACTCTAAAACCTGAACCTGAAACAAAAGCTGTACAATCAACAGTTACTCTATAGATTTTATTTGCTGTAAGTATATTTTGCTTTATTTCCATAAAAACAGAAGTAGTAGTATTATATCTAATAGCATTTCCTACTTGATGAATTGTATTGTCAGATGATACCCCATTTACATCCCAACCATCAGGTGTATCGCTAGTCCAATTAGAAAAATCTCCATTTGTAACTAAATTATTACCTAGCTTTGCATTGACTACATCTGTTATCACACCATTTTGATAATTTGTATTTCCTGTTATTCCAAATCTATCTAATGCACCATCGCCCATCCTGTACCATGCTAATAGATTATTAGAACAAACACCCTCCTTATGATTATAAGGATCTCTACCATTGTAGATAGTTTTTACTTCTGATGCTGATAAACTTTTATTATATATTGTTACTTCTGAAATACTTCCTGTATATATAAAGTTGCTAGATGAAGATTTTCTACCAATAAAAGAAGTTCCATCCATATCAAAATTTACATTTCGAGTTTCTGTAGCATCTCTTACACCATCTACATACAATGCTTGAGCATTATTATCTTTATCTTGAGTAAACACTACATGAAACCATTTATCTTCTGTAAAAAAGTTAGTAGAACCTGTAACATACTTAGAAGATCCACCAACATTCATCTGCATAGAGATTTTGTCTGCACTTCCTGCTGAACTTTTTATTAAATGTAAACTAAGAAAATTATTAGCATCTACATGGTGACCAAATATAGTACGATACGCATCGTTTCTAACATTTTTTATCCATGCTGAAATACTAAAATTTCCATCAAATGTGCTACCATTTAAAGTTGTTTCTATAAATTCATCAGTACCATCAAATGCTACAGAAAATTCATCTCTAAATGCATCGCCACCTAATGTTGCTCGTCTTGAAGGAAACATTAGTCTTTCACAATACCAATTTTTATTTTAAGTCCTGATGCTGTGTGTGTTACAGCACCACCATTCCTATTAACACCTGCTATAAAAATACTCTTAGTATCTGAATTAGCCTTAACAACCAATCCAATATTTGTCTTTGTTGCTACTTGAAAATTTATACCATCAAAATAATTTGACACATTAACAAAACCTAATATGTCATCTTCATTACCACCTGTTATAGAAACTGCTGAATCTACAGTACCTAAGGAAGTATTGTCTGTTTGAAAGACTAAATCTAAAGATGTTCCTTGATTGTCATCATCTATAATAGTAATACTTTGTATGATAGCTGAACCACCATTTATTGCAACTGCATTAGGTATTTCAATATAATCAAATAAAACATCATTATCACCTGTTCCACTTACGTCACAAGTAGGAGTTACAGTAATTAAATCAACAGCCATTGAGTTGAGTTTTGTTTGAGATGTTCTTTCTACTAAATTTGTTTCTGCCATTATATTTTATCCTTTTATTATAAATAATAGGGGAGGATAACCCCTCCCCTTATTATTATTAAACTACAATTAGTTTAACTAAGACCATCTGCTAAAGCAAACAACTTTTTATTTGTAGTTGTATTAGATGTAATTAAACAACCATAAACACTATCTGCAACAAATCTTGTAGATAATGTTTCTAAGTTATAATCACTTTGAACTCTAGCTTTCATACCACTAGCATAAGCAATATGTAGTGCATCTTTGTGAATAGCATATCCTGCTAATTTATCACCATCATCACTATCACCATCAGTTTTATTGAATGTTGGAGATGCTGTTTGAGTGTATGAACTCCCACTTACTCCATGAACAAAGTTATTAGATATAATAACATCCATACCAACTAGTTTACCTGCAAATCCATTTATAAGTAGGTTAGAATCACCTGCTATGCCTGTGCCTTCATACTTTTGAAATTCATCCAAATTATATAAACTAGCATAAGTTGCAGGAGTTAATACTAATGTAAAATCAGAAAGATTAGCATCAGCCTCATATATAGCTTTTACTAAATTAGCTAAACCTTTTGTACTAATATCATATCCACCTCCTGCTGTTAATGTAAAGTTTACTGAATTAGTTGAACTTCCATCAGCATTAGTATTATTAGGATCTTCAAAAGTAACTGCTTGATATAGCTTTTGAGCTAAATAGAAATCAACCTTTTTAGCTAAAGCATAACCTAGCTTTTCTGTATAAATATTCATTACATCATAACTAGCTTGAGCTTGTGCTATATCACTTATTGCTACTGCTGAATAAGAAGACTGATTGACAATTAACTGATGCTCAGTTTCCATTCCACTATTTGCCATGTTTGTAAAACTAATAGCAGAGCTATTCAAAGAACTAGCTGATGTTGATCCATATAGATCTTCAGCAACTATTTCAGAATGCTTTGGCAAATGAATGACATCACCACCATTTGCTACCATAGCAGATAAGTCATTGGCTAATGAACCAAAAACAAGATTCTTTTCCATATAATCTTTAATTGATGCACCCCAAACCTCAGGTACAAATACTCCTAATGGTGCTCGTGAATCATCTACTGTATGATTAAGTCCAAGTCCTCCTGAGAGAAATGGTTTTGCTGTTGGATTTAAACTCATAATTTTTTCCTTTTATTTAAATTTATACCCTACCACCCTTAGAGGCAAAATTATAATATTCTCTTCTTTCTTGATCATTCATTTCTGACCAAGATTTTTGAGTAGAGATATTTCTAGATACCCCAACAGATGATGAAGGATTATTAGTTGTAATATTACTTTGTGTTTTCACAATGTATTCTAATGTTTGCAAGTCTTTAGTTGCCAACATTTCTCTATCAGCCTCAGGTATCTGAGAAAGTAAAGATTCTCTTTTCTGAGATTCATAAGATTCCCACTTTTCTTTATAAGGATTAACAGCATCTAGTTTTTGTTGTAATTCATCTGACAAAATTTTATACTGTTCATTCTCTTTAAGTTGTGCTAATCTACCCTCTTCTGCTTTTTTCTCGAAAGAGGTGAGTTTTTTCTCTACATCCTGCGATCTCTTGCGAAGTTTTTTTGCATTCTGCACTTCCTGCAAGTAGAGGCTTTTATAATCAACAGATTCTTCTGAATTTGTAGTTTGAACATTCTGTTCTTGTGTTTCTTTAGTCAACTGACTATTATCTTCTAGCATTACTGCTCCTTTTTGTTATATTTAATTTAAATCTATTTATATTTTATTATCTACCAAATTCTTTACCATATTCTCTATCAATTTCTTCATCAAATATATCTAACATATCATCTAACATTAGATTCAACTGAGCTCCATCTACTTTATATTGTTCAGGTATATCTAAACATGGTCTAGCAGGAACAGTATTTTGTTTACCATTCCTCATCGTGTAAGTATATCCATCATTATGCTGTTGTGCTAAATCTGATCCACTAGCAACAAAAAATGATCCTTTCACAAGATTTTCACTAGCACTAACTTTTATAGAATCTTTTAAATTTCCACTTTGAATTAAAATTGGTAAATTAGGATACTTTCTACCTTTATATGTTAATGGCTCTTGTGGATCACCATTATCACTTCTTAAACTAGAAAGAAGTCTTATCCTCATATCTTTAGAGCATTTTTTTCTGTACTTTTCTAGAACCTTTAATGCTCTAGGCATTGCCCTCTGTTCAATCTTTTCGTCTCTAGACATTATTTATTTCTGAATTTTCCCCTATTAATTTCTTTGCATCTTGTATACTAATATCTTTTTTATATCTCATCATTATTTCAGGAAGTGTTGTAAGATTACGCTCTAAATCCCAAGTATCTTTTGCAATTTGCTCTTGCATAGAAATAGGATAGTCAGGCTCAAAGAAATCAATAGAAAAATCGTCAGGAAGAAAAATACCATTAGTGTCAGCAATAGTACGCTCAAGGTTATAAAGGTTGTGTTCAAAATCTCTAAAAAGTTCAACATCATCTTTGTAATATTCTATCCTATCATGATCTTTTATCATTAAAGCTAGTCCTGAACTAGGTCTATCTTGATTGGACTCAAAAGAAACAGAAAGATGATTAGTCATGGCTAACATTTCTACTTGAAACTTAATAGAATCTATGACTTCTCTTATTTTTGCATTTGGTGAGGTTATACCAAAATTAGCACCTTCAGGTAAGTTAATTATTGTGTCTGAACCTGTTCTTGTTATAGGAGTATCTTCATAAACTCCTGTAGCAAATGGTTGTCCAAACATTTGAAATCTTAATCCTAATTGAAGTTCTGTCATTGTAATATTTATATGTTCATTGACAGAAACAATATCAATAGCACCTTCTCCAAAGAAATCATCAATTTGCTCTATTCTTCTTGGGAATACAAAGGGCAAGACACCATATGAGTGAGGAATTTCTTCTATAATATTACCATCACTATCATAAATTACTTTTCTCTCACTATCAAAATAACAGAACATTACATCATCAGCATATGATAAATCATCTGTAGGCTGTAGCATTGGGTATATAACAGCTATAGGATCTTTAGGATTTAATTGATCAAAATAAGCATCAAAATAATAAATTGGTTGATAATTTATTTTTTCTGTCTGCTCATCAAAACTAACATTTAGTGCAATAACATCTAAGAGTCTAGTCATCCTTTCAACGTGCTTTAGTCTTAGATTCTTCTTATGTATCAATCCTTCATATCTAGGATTGTCATAAGTACCACCAACTTTTCTTCTAGGAGCATTTCTGTATACTCCTGCTAACTTGTCTATAAATTTTTTAGTAACATTAATTTTATATAGTGGAACTTCTCTAAAAGTATCTGCTGAAAAGTATTCATCAATATACTGATCAGTATTCTGCCCCATGTAGTAATTTATCATCTTTTCTACATGATGTCTTCTTCTTCTGCTTTGTTCAGCTTTAAATTCTTTTATAGATTCTTTGATTATATCTTCTGCCAAATATGTCATTTATTTCTCACTATATTTATTCCTTGTTGTCTAATAGGAAACCTGTTTATAAAAAAATATCTAATCATATCGCAACCATGATCATGATAGCCATCTTTAATTGGATCAAGTTTTAAGTTCATTCCTTCTTTTTCAGGGGGATATCTATAATTTTCTAAATCCTCAGATAAGCCTTTGCATTTATAATCTATATGAAGGTATCTTTCTTTATCTGCATTCTCTATAAAAGATCTTACATGAGAGATTCCTGCATTTATTGATCTACTAGTCTTATCTCTTACAGATCTTACAGATATGCCAAATCTACGAAAAATATCTATATCACCCAAACCACTTTGTGCTTGAACATTTTTACCTGCAGGATCTCCAAAATATGCTACTATTTTATATGGTCTTTGTTTAATCATTTTAGCAAATTCATCAGTTTTTACATTTTTTTTATGGCAGATCTCATCTATAATGTAAATATGAGGTTTTCCATTCCTTATTTCTACTTGAAACCATCCTGCAGATGGCATTCTGTATCCAAAGTCTATTGCACAATAAGTTGGCAAAGAATGATTATAAGGGTAGTTGCCACAATCCAAATTCCTATCAAAAGGATAAACTCTACCTGCCATCGAAGTGAATTTTGCCCCATATTCCTGATCAAAAACAGTTTTGTCAATGTTCTTTCTAACTTCTTGTATATCTTCATCACTTTGTCCATCAGGGTATGCATACTGATTTTCCCAACTAGGTGAATTAAAGCTGTTCCAATTTTTTTCATTTTTATCTTGTCCTAATAAATATAAATCATAAATCCAATTATAGCCTTCAGGAGTTGTAATAAATAAGGCTTTACCTTTTCTATCTGATAGTGTAGGTCTTAAATACATCTCCCAAATAACTTTTTTCATTTTGGCACACTCATCAAGAACTAAATAATCTAAACCTTCTCCAACTAAAGAATTAGGATTATCTGCTGATTTTCCTTCAAAGACTGATCCCCACTCAAATTCAATATACATATCTTTGTATGATGCTCTTCTAGTAGGCTGACCTTGTTTCATTATAAGTTCTCGCCATACTTCTCTAAATACTTTTTCTGCACCTGAATATGTTGGAGCAACAACCCATACTCTTTTATTTGGTTGGAGGAGGAGAGGCTCAATCTCTTTTGATGCTCCTATAGACTTGCCCCATCGCCTACCACAAACTGAAACTGTGAAACGAGCCTCTTTATCAGGAAAATGTAATTTCTCTTGACCATTATGAGGTTGGTATTTTGTAAATTCATACCAATTTCTCTTATGTTCTAAAAAAAGTTCTTGTTTTTTTGTCAAAATGAGTTATTTTCTATATATATATATTATATATATATATTATATATATTATATATATTATATTTTATTTTATTTATTTTATTTACAAGTTCTGAATTTCACCAAATCTTTCTATTTCTAATCTTTCTAATTCTCTTAACCATTCTTCTCTTTCAGATTTTAATGGTCTTCCTGAAGTGGTCATTAATGGTAAACCTACTGCTTTTGCCCTTTTTCTGAGCTGATATCTTGTTTGGCTATTAGAAGAGTATCTAGCTTTTTTAATTTCTTTTTGAGTTTGATATTCAATTTGCTGTTTTTCTCTAGCCTCTCTCTTAGTTTTAGACTCAGTATCTCTTTTTGGTAAAGTAGATATTGTATCTTTGCTTTCGACATAAAGTTTATTAATGAAATCTCTATTATCGCTATCCATTTCTGTATCATCTTCTTCAATGTATTCAGCCTCCTCTGCTTGAATTTCTTTTGCTTTTACAAATTTTTCAAAAGGACTTTCAACTTGTATCTTTATCTTGTTTTCTAGTTTTCCAAAATGCTCTAAGACTAATCTACCTGCTTGTACATTTCCTGTTTTAGCCTCTCTTATCATCGCACTAATAACATTAGGTAATTCAATTCCTGCAACTTCCATATATCTTTTATATATCTGATCTATGAATACAGGATCATGCATCCATTTCATCAATGTAGGGTAAGCTATATTTGAATTAATTGCTAATTCTTTCATACTTATATGTGGCGATTTGCAATAAGTTTCAATAACCCTCTTTTTTTCATTTTTCATTATTTTCATGACGATAATTTACGATAATTATAGTCAAAGCAAATAGATTAACGATATTTTTTTTATTTTTTATGTTTAACGATAATAATTTATGATTGTGGGTTACTGTATATGCCAAACGTGGGTCTAAATATCCCCCAAATATGTAGGTATTATGCCTATATTCATAGTAAATTTAGATAACAGGCAAGGGGCTTGTGAATTAAATAAACAATCTATCTTACTTTGATAGATAAACTGTAAAAGGATGATAGATAAAAACGAAAGGTAAATAGATGTTAAGTGCATACGATAAAGCTGTTAAGACAGCAAAAAGATATATAGAGAATCCAAAAAATAAAGATATGAATGGAAATGTAAAAAGATTAAATAAAGATAAGATTAACACTATTGTTAATTCTATAAATGATACATTAGAAGATAATGATCTTGAAACATATGACCATAATAAACTAGTAGAGAATTTGGAAACTGTTTTTAATGAGTATGGATTATATGGAAAAAATGAGATATATCAAAGTGCTAGTTTGACTAAGATTAGATCTGAACTAGACAGATCATGCATGAAAGTAATTGGGAGTAAAGATGTAATTTTTAAAAATGGTTTCTTATTCTTTAACTGCAATAATAATAAAGTTGGTTCAATAGCCAAGACT
>VTLG01015699.1_pt1 | contig 37375 bp, 44 predicted proteins | sample 4694571 | NCBI WGS metagenome assembly VTLG01 (sample SAMN12604809, study PRJNA352737) | marine metagenome | biome: ENVO:00000447; feature: ENVO:00000209|ENVO:00000569|ENVO:01000036; material: ENVO:00002151; isolation source: viral sequences binned using virsorter ...
GGTCGTTGTTAGCCGTGTTTCATCCGTTGATGTTACAGATAAAAACCCAACTCCTGCCCTTGTTGTCTCATAAACTGTCACAACATTGGCAGCAGGGTTTGCCACCGTAAAATCAGCATGGGCATTTATTCGCGTATATATATTGTCAGCGGTTGCATTGTTTGAAGAATATGGTCTCCATCCAAGAGATGTGTCCGTAGGGTCAGAGCTACCCGCTGCCTCACTGGTAAACGTAACTTCGGTTCCATCTGACTTTGTAAACGTCAGTTTCGTGCCGACCGCAATATTCGCATAATCAGTAACAGTGATTGTGCAGTCGCCAGAGATGCCACCGATCTTATGCGTATGCCACGCGACCACCTGCTCTTCCCGGCGATACGTCATGCCGATGAGCTGCCCGTCTGTTCGCACTCCCCAAACTACACTGTCCGGTTCCTGCTGATACGCTAATTCGGTTAAACCCGTTTCCGTCACATGCTCTGCAAGTATTGTCAGATCCGGTGCAACATAAGAATCCGTGTCATAATTATAGGTCAGCTCCCTGATCTTTCGAGCAGCCCGGTGAAGAAACAAAGACGCATTGCCGACTTGAACCGGCTGGACATCCGCAGATCCAAAAACCGACTGCTGCTTGATCTGGGCATTGCTTGGCGTTAGTGCCTCGTCAGCGACACCGGCCCGGACTGCATGTTCACCTCCGCTGGTCCCGACTAAAAGCGTTCTTGAACTCGCCAGATACCGGCACACATTTACTTGGTTTGAGCCAATCGTATAAATTAATGCCGAATCTGCATCTGTCCCATCTTGAAAATTCTCAAAATCACCGCCAACTGAAAAGAACAATGTCTGTGGCTGATTTGTTGTCCCGGCGAAAACAAGCCTTTGCTCATAAAAAGCAATCGCTGATGGATAACCAGTGACAGGTGAGAATGCCCCGAGGCTCCACCCAGTATGGGCTTCTAAAGTTCCCGCAACTGTAATTGTTGCGCTGGCTGATTCATTAACAACATCATCAGACGGGGATAATAAAAGTGTGTCTTCCGTAACCTTGACCAAAAGATAGGTCGCATTGTTTGCGCTGGTACTTGCCCCGGTGACGGTGATCTTCATCCCGGTCTTGAAACCTTCTTCAAGAAACTTTTTATCACTGTCTACAATTCGGTCATTATGTTCCAATGCGGTGCTGCTGGGATCTCCTTCAGAAAAACTGATTGTGTTCGACGCATAACTCGGGGTCAGCTCCGCAACATAATCGTCATTCTCTTGAACTGTGGCAACAACCTGCGTTGTTGAATTAACGCCGGTAATTTTTGCATAACCGTGATGAAGTTTGATTAATCGACCGACATCACCATCTGATGTGAAACCACCTGCGTTTATCCCGGTCGTTGCTGACGCATTAATCGTCACGCTCCCGGTACGGCCTGTGGCAAGCAAAGTTGTTGTCGTCGTATTCTCGTCGAGGAATGGCCCCCGGGAGAACGTGACTTCTGTTAATGTCCACGCTGTATGCGATGTCCGTGAGATCTTGCGAACTGGATGAGATGGATGACAAACATACATAACGTCGCCCGATTGAGCGAACTTGAGGGCTGCCAGCTGCGCGGTCGTATAGGTCGTTGTAACTTCAACAGCCGTCGCCGGAGATCCAGAAGTAACCTGACCACCATCTTTATAAATTCTAAAATAATTATTCCCGAACTCCAGTATGTAAGCCTGTTCGACATTAAACTGAAAACTAATCAACCGACATTGTGCAGCACTGGACTTTACCTCAGAAATAAAACGAGTTCCCGGGCGACGGGTTGCGCCCCCATGCGGGTGAACGAGAAAATTCTCCAGTTCTGCGCAGCCGTTGTAATATTTTGAAATATCTGTACGGCCCCCTAATCGCGGGGACAGGACACCGGCTGTCCAGTTTGAAAAAGCAAAGGTCGCTTTTGCCATCGTTAATACCTAGAATTAATTAAAACATCCGACTGAACAGCACCGCTTGCTGCAACGCCTCGTGTCAGCACTCCCGGTGTTCCCTCTGTCGCATCGACAAACCGGGCCTCGGATAACTTGGATTCATAAAGCTGCCACATTGTCGGCGTGAGCGATGTGCTGTTTGCCAAGTTATAACTAATATCAGCTGCAAGACGTGCAGCAATAGCTTCAACCAATAGCATGTCGTATTCATTGGGATCTGTTACCCGCGCCAGATAGACAAGGTTGACGGTGGATTCATCCGTCAGGATCTTTCGACCTTCAACTTTATAATCAATATCATGGTAATCAAGGTGGAGAACTCGGAGACAATAAGGATCGGTCGGGAGAGTGTACTGGTATGCAAACGTGAACGCCGGGTCGTCTGAATCAGCAGCCAGATCGGTTCGCCGGATGAGGCAGTTCCAAGGGTGCGCTCTAAAAACGGCATCCCTGACGTTCTCGTATCGTTGGTTGCAAACACGAGCTGATTTACTGTCTTCAGTCAGCGCAATAATGTTTGTTGCGCCGATCATGTTGAGAGCTGAGTTACAAATATCAACTACGCTTGTCATCGGATTTTGCCCCTAAAAAAATAAGTAAAACAGACCGTGTTCCCTTGTGCGGTGTCACCCGGTGAAGCTGGTCTGATGAATAAATTAATGCTGACAGATAGTGGCGATGTTCATCGAAAGGATCGTTAAATTGGAACATCCCACCCGTAAAATTATCCGTCAAAAGAACGCTGGCAGAATATCGACACCAAGGCATGTGGTTCATGTCCCCGGTATCATAATGCCATTCGTGACCATCGGGTTTTGTCTCGATGGTTGCATAACTTTCGTCGGTAACAGCTGCACCCGTCACAGCAATTACCTGTGCTGTAACCCGGGAGACCAACGGCATACTAAAACTTAACTTCCCTTTATGGGCAGCAAGCTCTTGTGCTTCGAGTGCCGTCAGCACTCCCGGAATTACTTTACGCAGTTTAGTCAACTACATAGGTGATAAGGAAGGAAAGATCACCAGCTGTATCGCCAGCTGCGTCTGTTTCCAAACCTATCATATAATGACCGCCGGGATCGGAGCTGTCGCCAGCATCTTCCCAAACCCTTTGGCCCATTGTGTTGACATTTCGTGCTTCAAACGCAACCTCTGTTCCCGTAAGAACAGCTGCGCGAAGATCGGTTGTTGCACTTGCATAAGCATCAACATCTTTCGCGGTTACGTTGCCGTCGGCAGTGTATAATCCAACGTGCATGGTCACTGTTGAGCCAGAATCGAGATCGTCATTATAGATCTTGATTGACACAACTGCAGCATTCGTTGGCACTGGAGCCAGCATGATTGTATCGCCAGCGGAGAGATCCCCGGCAGCAAGAGCAATCGTTCCACAAGCAACACGCATACGACCGCCTAATTGGTAGGTCGGAGAGTGTACTCGTGGGGAAGCAACATGGTTACTTGCAAGTGTTTGGTTTACATTCGCCATTTATGCCTCCTATTCCGAACATAGTACCTGAATCACTTTTTCTTCTTCCATCCGGGTGCTGCCAAAATGTGCCTGACACCATACTTGGGTGGAATAAGATTTATCGGCTCGTTCTTCGATCCGTGATTCAAGATTTCTGCCCATCGCTAACAAGATCCCGTCTTCAGCCCAAGCAAAGCATTTTCTGTAGCTGCTGCTATCGGTATCTAAACGGTTGCTAACGATAAATTCAAAGCCGAGAAATGTATTAATTTCACCTTGTACTAGAGCCTTTCATACCAACTACAGTTTTCACTGCCAGCAAATGCTGTTTGTGGTCTGGACTATCCCTTCATCTCCGTGAGATGCTGCCCGTCTAGTCTCTACACCTTCCCCGAAGGGCTTGGCTCGGGATCACCATTTTACAGGCTTCCCCGAATTTGAGCAGGTTTCATCTAACTGTCGCCAGCTAGATAGGCAAAGTATTTACCGTGTTGTAATCGCTCGAAGTTACAGTTGTGGAATTTAACAAATCTTCAACTTGCTCTGGTCCTACAGCGATGTAACGCTTAATAGATGGATCAACATCTTGTAAGTCTAACTTCTTCTTGGCCTCGACTAATTTGGCAATGGTTAAACCCGCAGCAGGCGAACCCACTCCGACTTGTTGATCCGATCCAACGCTTACGCTTGTTGAACCGCTTTTCCCAGTGCTGGCTGTGCCGAGAGCTGCCGTAATAATAGCATCGTCTATAGCACGTCCGATTGCATAGGCTGCTGCCGTTGCATAACTGGATGTTGGATCAATGAGCATCTGCACCTTGTCAGCGTCATCAATCAAATCAGCGTATTGATAGTGATCCATTGTCACCATCCGTCTGCTGTGTGGCGTGTCAGATAACGGTGTATCCAAAATTCCTTCAATAAAAGTCGCTAACTTTTACCCGCTGCACCTGCAGCTGCCGACAGTTATCCTGCCGGTTGAGACTATATCACCACCCACGAGGGGTGTCTGGCACTTCGGATCGCTTGATCCTACTTCCTTGCGGAATAGTCGTTGAACCTTCCGTTTACACGGCTTGGCTGCTGATTGCCCTCGACTTTACGTTAGGGGTTCCCAGACAATTCACCAGATTTGCAATCAGGCTTCGCAGCCTGATGCGCCAATGTTTAGCGTGTCGTGAACTTGTTTTCACGGCTTGAGCTTTTCCGATTTGATCGAAAAATCCCTTTTCACCTGTCACACTTTCTTCTCTGACCGCCTTCCGCAACAAACTTCCCTTCTGCTGTGATAATAACATCACGTTTGTCGAAAATTGTTGCGAAAACGAGGTAGTTACTTGTGTACTCATTACAAGTTCCTTTCATTTTTGCGGTTAAAGAAAAATGGCTACCCACACATTGTGGACCGAGTTTGATTTTGCAGGGGCTTTCGCTTATCCCGACTTTTTCTTGGACTGCTGCTTCCCCGATTGGGCCACCGGCTTATCAATCGGTTTTAAACACCACTCCAAGTTCTTCTGAGCCAACTCTTCAGGATCGCGTACCCCATGCAGGGCAGCTGCGTTTAGCGAAAGCTCAAGAATCTTTAATTTAAAATCACGGTCATCCATTCTCAGTCACCGTGTATTCCATCAATCGCGCCACTTCTTTCACATAGTGATCGTGCTGCGGATGACGGTTATCCCAGTATGGACCGTCTTGACGCATCATCTCAGTAAGCTGCGTCTGTGCTTCTTCCGGGGTCATAACAACATTGGTCTTATCCCCGACCAGTGTGTCTTCACCCATGTTCGTTTCAATAAAATTTGCAATCTCTATCAAGGATTTAACAACATGGGGATTATCCCCGAGCTGCGTCCCGTCAGCCAGCTGCAGCTCAGTGATGCCATTCGCACCAAACTGGTCGAGCATCTTATTAGCTGCTTCAAGGCGACTGTCGAAAGCCTTGCCATATTCAGATCGCAGCTCTTTCTCCGCTGCCTGAACTTGAGCTTGCACATCAACTTCATTAACACCCATACGACCGACCGACATTTCATTGTATTTATCAAACAGCTTTTGTGCCTGAGTCGGGGTTAGCCCAACATCATGCACTGTGTCGGCATACCACTTCATCAGATCCGCGTCGGCTTCCTCACCTTCGGGGAGGCCATTAACCTTGAGGTCATATTGATCCGCTGATTCCGGTCGTCCTAATTTATTGTAAACTTCAGCCCAATCCTCATCGGTCGCCCAGTTCCCCGGGATTGCAATTTTGTCTGCACCGATCATCGACTGTGCATTAACATAAGATTTTGCCAATGCCCCGACATCGGGAATGGTTGCCAAAGATTGATTATCACGAAGATCGTCAGGCAGTGCTGCCCTCCAATCTGTATTCTGGTCAGTCTCACCAGACGGACTCGCTACCGGCTCTGCCGACGCTTCCGCTACCTGTTCATCTGCCAAGTTTTACTCTCCTGTTTCTTGATCCGGGGCTTTCACTTCCTGCAGCTGACGATTCAGCCACAACACGACACATCTCTGCCCATCTCGAAATGCCGTCTCATACGGGTCGGACGAAAATACAGGCCCGACCACATGAAACCGTCTGGCTAAATCATCGAGGACAATCTTGCCATCATCGGTATTCAATATGGTTTGGTAACAAAGTTTTAAATCTTCCGGGGTCATCCAGCTTCAGTCTCCTGTTGTTGCTCCATTTCATTAACGACGCTCAAGGCCGGAGCTGCTTTGCCAGCTGCTTCAGCAACCTGCATAGCTTGCGCAGCCTCTGCCTGAACCTGCTGTGCGACTTCACGCTCGTCACGAATTTCCTGAACTTCCTGCGCTCCCCTGACGACGGTCGCAGGAACACCCAAGACCTTGAAGACGTGCTGCGCAAGGCCGTTGTTATCAATATAATCGAGAATATCGGGGGTCACTCCCATTAGTGGTTGCATCATTTCAAGAAGTCTGACAATCGACTGAACATCCCCATGCTTCTGGGCTTGTGCCAGTGGAGATACATATTCAATCTCGATGTCACCGCCCTGCATAAATTCAGGCGGGACGGGCAAAAGCATTTGTCGCTCCATCAGATTGTAGACACGGCTTATCAGGGGCTGAAGCAACTCAGCTGTCAGTCGCCCTGTAATCGGAGCAAGGATACGGTTTTTCTCTTCCGTCCTCGCAATAATTTCTGTTGCCGTTTGCTGTGGGCCTTGTCCCATCATCAGCTGGTCAACGTAAAAGGCCGACCGTATAGCCTGTCGTCGCTGCTCTTCCATATTGAGACCCAGCGGATTATTTGCTGATGTGTTTAACGGCTCGATCCGGTCTCGTGTTCCCGATCTGTAAAAATTGAGTCCACCCGGGACGGTGCGGATCGGCAGCATAAACCCGTCATCAGGTAGCATTAACGGTGGATCGACCTGCTTTTGAGCAGACCGGATTGTGATCTCGCTCATTTTATTCAGCATTTTCACATCGGGCAGACAGCTCATCGCCGGGGATCTTCCATAGCCCTGCTCGAAGGATGCTTTCAGCCAGCGGGGAACAACATAAGGCAGTTCATCAAAACCGCCTTCCGACATGATGATCTTTGCATCTTCATCGAAATAGCAGCTGGCAAACGGTTTGTTCATCTTCGATGCGCTGCGTGGTTCGCGCTGATCCCGGGGATAAACCGCATGACAAACTGTTATGTCCTGATGGGGTTCTTTCTCGGCAGTCTTCGCAACCTTCTCCGATACTTTTTCAAAACGATTCACCGCTGCCTGTGCGCCCATCTTAAAACGACGGAACACGGTATCAACCCGGCCCTGCTGATCCTCGGCAACAAAACACTCGGAAATATGCCGGGTGGAAAACCGAAGATCGTCCTGCTCATCCTGTTCGATAAACATAACACCCGTGCCAAACAAAACGAGATCGTCGTACAGCTCGTGGATCTGCTCGTGGAAATTCGACCGGGCGAAGCCCTCATACATGGCCTTCTCGGTCGCTTCGAGCCATTCCTTCGCCTCATCGTCCTGCTCCAGCTCCTCGCTTCTAAACTTCAGCGTAAACCAGCTCGTCGATGAATTGGTCAGCATCGAATGCAGTGATGATGTCAGCAGCTCGGCAGCGTGGATCGCTGTGCCATCGAAGATCAGCTCTTGGCGTTTGTCCCCGGCTGCCCTTTTCTTTGTAATGTCGGCTTTGCGTGGTCGGCAATAATCAGCAACCTGCTGCCAGTGCGTTTCCCACATCTTACGCTGGTCTTCAAGTTGTTTAATTCGTCGGGCCAGTATGACCGCTTTGTCGTCGGCAGTATCAGCCATTTAAGCTCCTAACAATGTCTTTCGTGTGACGGGGGCTGCACTCGTATCTCCAGCGGGTGCGGTCAATCGTGTCTGGGTCGGTCGTCCTCGTCTGCGTCTCATCGTGGAAACCTTCACGGCATCACCTGTACCCTTCCCAGCAGCAACAGCGGATTTCGGCTGAACTTTCTTTGGTTCGACCACTTCCCGGGGCTGAGCTGGCGGGGGAGATGGGGCCGGAGACGGAGAAACAATCTTTGCAACATGCCGAGCTACACTTGAAATAAAACCACCCATTCTTACCTCCTATTTCTGCCCAAGCAAATGCGGTGTATTAACCGGCATCTGTTCAGGTAAAAGTCCTCGTGGACCTGTTAAAATTGTTGAGCTGACCCCCTTCTTCCGGGCCAGGCGTTTTTTCGTGTCATCCTGCTCTGTCGTGCCAATCGCCTCGACAGGCGCAACGGGAGCTGGCGGTGGGATCGCTGGCATTGGTGGCGGTGCTGAAACCTTGGGCATTAAAAAACTCATATCGGATTACTCGCTAAAGGGTTGTAATTTTGCTCGGCAAATCGCTGCGGAGCAACTTGGCTGTGCGCAGTATCACGCCAGCCAACGGCTAAATATCTAAAAGCATCTGAAGCATGGCTTGTATGGTCGTGGACTACAGAGGTTCGAAACTGGCGGTTCTTTTCATCATACTTGCGATGATAGAGCCTTAACTTTTCAACCAGTTCGTCCGTATGCTCTCGATCAAACCAGCACTTCTTGATAAAAGTTTTTGCAGCATGGATACCATCTTCGAGAGGCAGTTTAGTGACCACTCTAAAATTAATGCCAAGATCGTAAGCAATCTCACGACGACTTCGACCAGTACCCATTTCGCGTACCTCCAGATCGTGAGGCCCGTTGTGCGTATTGTAAACATAACCTTTTTCATCAAGAATCCTCGCATAAAACGGGAAGCCTTCTCCCCGGTGTTCAAAATAATCTATAACGTGGACTGCCCGGCCAATATTCTGCGTAAAAATAATTGCCGTCGCGTCAGCCATGCCAATATCCCACCATGTATCCACCCGCTTGGTCTCATCATACGGCACATGGCAGATCTGACCTGCTTCATCGATCTCCTGCAGCTCTTTGCCGAAAATGCTCCCGGGTAAATTCGCAACAAACGAACATTCAAATTCCTGCTCATACTGATCTTCTGACATCGCTATACGAGCAGCTTCAAGCTCGTGGTCTGGCAAGATCCCTGTTTCGGATGCCTTGTACATCACCCGCGCCCAATCCTCGGTGTCGGCAGCGGTCTTCCAGTAATCAAAAAATAAGTTATGCCCGGCTGGAGTCCCGAGAAAACAACAATACCCCTCTCGATCTGAAAGAGCTGGCCTGAGTACCATCGGGAATACCGATTCAGGCATCATGGCAACCTCGTCCATCACGCAGCCATCCAGATAGATCCCCCTGAGAGCATCAGGATTCTCAGCCGACAAAAGCATAATCCTTGCCCCATTCGGCAGATCACACCGCAGCTCCGTTTCGTTAAACTTCACACCGGGTATCTCGCCAGCAAACTGCTTCAGGTAATCCCAAGCAACCCTCTTAGCCTGAGTAAATGTTGCGCCCAAATATGCAAATCTAGGATTCGGCCTGTCGCATAAAACAGCATCGCGCAACAAATGATTAATCGCTGCCACCGTTTTGCCAGCTCTACGATGACAAACAATAACTGAAAACCTGTTTCGCTCGATCAGCTGGTGCAGCTCGACCTGCATCTCACGAGGCGTGTAAGGGATCTTTATATCCATTAATGAACCGTCTGCAACATATCCGGGTTTAAATGAATATCCAGCTCATCCAGAAACTGCATGATCGCAAGTTCCTCCTCGAAGCCCCTGAAGACGACCACAAGGCCGATAGAGCCATCCTGCAGGGGAAGGGTGAAACTACTGTAAGTTTGCATTCTGTGTGTCTCTCTGGCTCTCTTGGTTGGTAGTGTAATACGTTATGGGACGGCGGGGCCATCTCGGGGGGTACGGGGGGGTCGCGTTTTCCCACAAGATCGCCATGTTTCGTAGGTAAATAGGTCTGTAACCTCTCTCCGGTCGCAGAGTTCTGCGGTTAGTTTGATCTCGATCACAAATGGATCACAATTTAATTAATCAGGGGGTGATGCTGCCCTCTTCATGCGTACTGATGACGGCAACTGGCTGGGCTTATAATTGTTTCTCAACCATATCTCCGCATAATCGAGTAGCCTTTCGCTTTCTTCTTCTTCCTGCCTAACAGCTTAGCCATGCTCATTCGCTCCTTCTATTGCTGGCTTGTACACAACAACAAATGCTCCACACTCAGGACAGCTCAGCTCGGTTGACACATCATCTTCAACATCTTCTTCAACAACTTCCAGCTGTGTTTCGCAATGCCAGCAATTCATGCTATTTCATCCTCAGTTTTATTCTCAACCAACGTGAGCACCGTTGTATCTCTCTTGTCTTCAGGTGGCTTGTAATCGCCCCAGCTCAGTGTAATTACGTTGTCAGCCTGAGTGTCTTCAGATCGGTTCCTAATGCCTTTAGGCTGCATCCGTGCAAACGTCCACTTCAACGTATCGACTTCAAGCCGTCGGCGTTGTATCTCGGCATTTGCCAGCTTTGCATCGAGCGTTTCTGGCAGCTGCTGCCGTGCCAGATCATGCATTTCATCAGCCAATACTTCAGCTCCAATGGCCCGGGCATTTTGATACATCACGAAGTATTCTTCATTCTGCTGTACCTTTCGCAGTACAGACCTGAAGTGTGGCAGCTCATCATCCTTGTCACAAATCGATCTCAAGGACTTACCCTGCGACAGCTCATCACAGATCTTTCGTAAAATACTTTTCGTTAATCGTACTGGCTTAGCTGGCATCGTAAGTCCTAAAAAAAGGAGCTGGTTTCCCAGCTCCTGATAAAAGTAAACAAAAAAGGAGAATTAATAATGAACGCCGGGAATAATATCAGGGGGAGGCCCGACGCTAATAATTTTTTACTGCTTTTTACGAAGTTCAGTCAAGAGCGTGATTTGCATTCAATGGACTGCAGTGGATGTAGATCAGAACCAGTGAAATAAAGTTCGTTTTTTCTTCTCTTTCTTGCAAATGTGCAACAGTTTAACCAGCGATTTTACATACTCATTCTTCACCTTGCGTCGGTCGCAATCATACCTCTTCGCCAGTCTCGACCACGCTGGCCCCCGGCTGCGAAACGCAGCTGAATTTGCAACATCCCAGATGAGTTTTCGGTCTTTTGTCTCCAGCAAAAGCATCTTTGGGGTAAGCCAATCATAAGCGTCAATCTCCTTGGCAAGTGCCTTGTCAAATTTAACATTCGTTTTTTCAGCAGCATAGGCCAGCCATTCGGATTTAAACTCGGGCCAATTCGACTGCATCTGCTTCAGTCTCGCCGAAGGCAATCGTTTTTCCGTCTCAGCAGCCTTCAGCACAAGGTCATGCAAACTTAGCACTGTTAATCTCCTCACTTTTTTAACTCTCGAATCCAGAACTCACCGACATCCTGCCGGGAGAGGTGTTGTGTTTTTTTTTGATTTTCATTCGGTCGAAGTGACGTGCCGTTCACAACAGCGCGATAGTTCACATTCGCCATTTTTGCAGCAGCTTTTATTAGCTTATAGCTACTAGCTGTAGTAGCTTTATTATATTTGTTTTTATTAGTTAAGCTTCTTATAGCTATATAGCTATATAAGCTACATATAGCTTTAGCTTCTATTAGCTGTTCGCAAAGATCATCAAAATCACCGAGATTATTATCCACAACATATCCCCGCAATGACTTCTTTGAGCAGTTGCCACCACGCTGCTCCAGCTCCGACAACAGCATCCATGCAGCATGGCTCATCATTGCGTATAATCCGATTCGAGCATAATGTATTTCGACAGCTCAGCAATAACCTCATCAATCGAATGAACCACCGCTGTATAACATCCTGCAGCCCGGAGCATATCCAGCGTCTGTCGCTGGGCCTTGGAGACCTTGCCCTTACGTCTGCCCTTCCCCCCGGGGGCTTTGACTTCAAGAAAAAAAGGACTCCAGTGAAACTCAATCCAGAAGAACTGCCGGGGAACGATCACCTCCAGATCAGGCCAGCCTGTGTGAAGACCCATCCTTTTGAGATTTACCGCATGACGTACATGCCGTCGCCCTTCATTCGCTGAATGGTGAATGAGACTACCCCGGGGCAAAGCGTGGTTTAAATATTCAACAATCGAAATATGAACGTCTTTTTCAGAGATATTTTGCATCGAGCAGATCCCTTGCTGTGACATCACCATCCGTTGCCAGCTCGATCCTTCGGATCAGTCCAGCAGAGGGATCGCGCTTGTTGTTTAAAAGAAGTGAAATATACGCCCGGGACACGCCAATTTTGTTGGCTAGGTCACTCTGTGTAAATCTCTTTTGGCTCATCCATTGACGTAACTGCATAGACCCTTTTTACGTTACTATGAGTGAACTGCGCAAGACACTTAAATTACACAAAGATGTAACCAGTGGACACGAGTGGAAATGAATGGTAAGAAAATGGGACCGAATCAATATTGAGGTTACAATGAGTGAATTAATGATCTCGCTGGGCAAGGCGATACGAAAAGCGAGGGAGAAAAAAGGTCTCTCGGCAAACCAGATCGCTGAGCTGCTGCGAATGAAGGGACACGCTTATCGACGCTATGAACGCGGTGAAGTTCCGATGAAGGCAACAACACTTATCGAAATTGCGGATGCCCTCGATGTTAGCCTCGATGAATTGGTTGGCAAACAGAAACACAAGGATGACAGCAAGATCATTCACCAGAAAATATCAGCAGAGAAAGGACAACGAATAATATTTACAGTGGAGTGAACAAATGGAACAGCTATTAAATGCTTTGGCAGCGCATCGTGAAAATCGGGATTATCAGGATACCTACAAAACTAGTGCTCGGCAGGAGTCTCCCGAAATTTTGGATTGGTGTCAAGATGAGCAAAATTACAATGTCTTGATGTTCAACATTCATTACACACAATTCAAATATATGGAACTTGAGGTTGATACGGGTGACGAAAAAATGCCTTTGTTCGCGGAACACTGGTTTATGCAGTCGCACGAACATCGACGGTTGGGGCTAATTTTGGTTCTCGCATATTTCCAAGCTGCCGTGCAAAAAAATGATGCCGTCGGCGTGCCGAAGTCGGATGTGCTATACGGCATGAAATGCAACACCCGCACAGGACAAAGGATTGTCAAAGATGGAATTGAGGGAGGTTTTATCGGGCAGACAATTAATAAAACAAAGAAAAGCCAGAAAGTTTTGTACGCGACTGAAGTGATGCTTCACACCTACATGAACAAGACCTATCGCTTTTTTCACGATGAAAACATGAAATCGACACTGGATTACAGCTACAAAATTCGCGATCACATAAAAACGCATTTCGGGCAACAAGTCCCCAACGTGCATCGAATGAAAATAATGGAGAACTGGGTTAAAAACAAAGGCAAAAAATTTATAAATGGCAGAATACCACGCTAAAAAGCATGACAAATTGGCAACCAAATTGTCTATAGTTTTTTTTATTTAATATGCAATAATACCCGGTGAATAAAACGAACAAAAAAAACCGGGGGGAGTCATGGCTGAAAACAGCCAGATTAATGAAATCGCGGATCTTATCACAGTCGCACTCTTACCAGATGTGGACGATCAGCAGCGCATTGTCCTTTTAAATATTATGGATGACAAAATTCAAAAATTTCTCGATCAAGATTGATTCCATTCGTTGACTCTTGCGTCCATCTAATGTTACTGTAGGTTACTTGCTTATGTAACTAAAGGTGACAAAATGGGCTTCGACGTTTTGCCGGATTGGGCAGTAAAATACAATTTCACACATCATTCACCAAGCGGGGCGAATCGCCCGAATTGTCTTGAATTATTTGACAAGATTATCGCACGACCTGAAGAGCTGCGGTCGCCAGCCAATGCAAACATGGTCGCTGGCACAGCTGTCGAGGATTACTGCAATGCGGTGATCGTTAAGAATCAGGACGAGCGTGATGCCTTTGCTCATGCCCTGTCCATTCTGGATGCACACAAAAGCCCGGAGCATATGCCCGACGACAAGGATCGCTTTGAGCTGTTCCGAAACACCCCTATTGAGAAAAAAATCAAACGCGACGAGCAGGAAATCATTTTAACCGGAACTCACTTCGAGCTGGTCTGTCAACATGCCCTTCAGGGACTCAGGGAAGCCACTGAGGGGGCAAATAGGGTGTCCGATGGGCGATGGGTCTCGGTCGAGCTTGAAAGTGTTGAGCTGCCATTTACAGGGGAGCTGGGTTTGAGATGCCGGGTGTGGTCGAGCTGAAAACCGAAGTGGCCTTATTTTAAACCGGACACCAAGCAGGGCTGGGGAACCAACTCTCTCCCGGCAAAACCAATGAAAGATCACTGCCGTCAGGTTGCGCTCTATTGGAAGTGGCTGCGCGAACAGGCCGACAATGTGCCGGTCAAGATCGTCTATGCCAATACGCTTGGTTACAGGGTCTTTACCGATGAGAACTGCGAGGAGCTGCAGGAGCAGTCGCTGCGGGAACATCTCGACAGTCTGCGGATGATTGCCCGGGCGAGGGAGACGCTGATGAAAACAGCGGATGATATTGAGACGCTTTTTAATTTAGTGCCACCTGATTTTTCTTTTTATCAGTGGCGAGACAAACCAGAAGCCTACAAACAGAGGGCGAGAGAAATATGGGGGATATGAAAAAAATGGCAATTATTGCAGCGGTGGCAGCCATCGTACTGGTGGTAACTTATGGGTGATTTATTCAATTATGCTGAAGGTATAAGGCAGCGCGATAAAGGTATGGAAATGGCAGCTCTAAAGCGTGCGGATGTTTTAGAAAAGGCCAAGGAAATTGCTGTTGAGATCGCCCTGCAGCATCCCAAGAGGATTTGCAATATTGATATGGTCCGGATTGTCATGGATCAGCGAGGGATCGGGGATCTCGGCATGGCAGCTGGGTCGGTCTTCAAAGGCAAGCACTGGGAATACTATGGCACGAAAAAAACAATGCGTGTCAGTTCACACGGAAGAGACATCAAAATATGGAGATTAAAATGAATGACCAATGTTATGCAGGTGGCGTGATTGACTGCGATGATTACCGGTGGGTTGAATATGATGCCCGGGGCATTCCGCTGGCGAGAGTTTGCCACAGCTGCGTCGTGAAAAAGCTATCGACGTTTCGCCCCGAGGTTTTAACTGATGCACAATATACGAGTATAGAGGACATCGAACCGGAACCCGAGGTTGGTAGAACTTATTAAAATGTTATGCCCGAGGTGTCTGGGAAAAGGGTTTGATCTGGTTTCACAACGGCCCTGCACTTATCCCGGATGTCATGCCGGACATATCCATTGCTGCGATGGGGTCTCTGCGCAGTTAGATGAACACAGCGACCGCCCTGATTTTTTAACAGCTGAGTTTGTTAATACTGAAGGATTAGGAAAATATTGGAAGACGAAAGGAGAAGAAGATGTTTAAAGCGTATCTCATTGATCCCTTTGCGGAGAAAGTTTCGCAGGTAAAGCACGGGGGCGGTCTTGGGGAGGAAGACTATCACAATATTGTAAAATTGATTGAGGCCGATACCATCGGTGCTGTTAATTTAAAAAACTTAGACACACTGTATTACGACGACGTTGCGTTGTATAAGAAACGACAAGCTCCGTTTACAATAAGAGGGTTTCACGAGACATTGATGAACAAAGCCCTCGTCGTGTCAATTCATAAAGACAGAGGACACGATTGCAGTCCTTTTAACAGCATCAGCTGGTACAAAAAGAATATTTCGTTTCCGAGAATTGCTGTCACCCGGGGAACAGAAATGGCGATGCTTGATGAAAATTTGAACGTCATTAAAGATAGCAACCAGATGATCTCTGAACCAAGGGTTGTTGTCAGGAGTGAAAATGATGAAACAGATTAGCGCAGCTCTTCACGCTGCACAGGGCGAGATCAAGAATCCAAATATGTCTGCAAAAAATCCTTTTTTTAATAACAGCAAGTATGCACCCCTCAGTGAGTGCCTAAAGGCCACGAAAAAGCCTTTAGCTAATCACGATCTTGTCTTGATACAGATGACTCATACTGATCCTGATCGCCTTGTGACGCGAATACAGCACACATCAGGGGAGTTTGTCGAGGATGGTGGCATACCGCTGCACTGTGCGGATGCAACGAACCCACAAAAATTAATGTCGGCACTTACTTATGCCCGGAGAAATGGGATCTGCGCCATGCTCTCTCTCGTAGGTGACCCAGATGATGATGGTGATAGCAATAAACCTGATGAAAATAAGAAAAAATCAAAAGAAAACAAGAAAGATCATCCCAAGAAACAGCCAGCAGCAGCTGCGCCTGACGTGAGGGCTTTCACAGCCGAGGAGATCACCGAGCATATACAGGGGTTTGCAAAACACCTGACGATGGATCGACACCAGCAATGGGCGACGAACTATGAAGCAACACTCAACCTGATGGAAAAGGAAAATAAGCAGGAATGGGAAATACTGCTCAATAAATGGAAAGAACGTAAACTTGAACTTACAAACAAAGGAACAAAAAGCGATGCCTGATTATAATTTTGTCGATATTTTTAGATGCAACATTTTTAAGAATCAAAATGTCTCGGGGAAGCAGCCCCAGTTCTCGAACAAAGAGGTCAAACTCGAAGTTCCCATCCCGGCAGGAACATACAAAATTGGGGTGTGGCAGTATGAAGACAGTGGGAACCTATCGCTTTCGCTGCAGCGCGACGATACCGATTATGAAGAGAAAGGAAGTGCCAATGGATTTGAATGAGTCACCAAATTTACTGACCGTCAAACAGGCGAGTGACATTTTGTTTTCGTTGGATGATGAGGTCGGACGTAATCGAATTTATGATTGGATTAAACGCGGTTATATCAATGCGAGTAAAATGAACAATCGCTGGTATATAACAAAAAACGAGATAGAGCGCATTCTTGATTAAACTAAAACAAGCTCCCCGGACACCCGGGGAAATACTTTCCGACATTGCTGATCTTGTTACCGAGCGTGAAGAGGATCACGGGAACTGGCTTGTGAACATGGAAACTGCTGCGGAGCTTTGGTCTGTGGTACTGGGGGTGCGGGTCCGGGGAGATCAAGTTGCGAACTGTCTCCTGCAGCTGAAGATTGCTAGGCAAATAACGTCAGGCAAAACGGATGACTATGATGATGCTATTGGCTACGCAGCACTAGCAGCTGCGTGGTTTGAGCATGAAGAAAAAAGAGACAGTTAAGATGGTAATTCCCGACCGCGCATGTGCGGTTTGCGGAAAACAATTTTCCGATCATTACTGGGTTTATCTAGCGAGTGGTCATTACAGCTGCGCTGGTAATCCGTGCAGGATCATTGCGCATCAGCTGCAACCAAAGCCAGACGCTTCTCGCTGATCTCCAAAAACTGCAAGATCTCGATTAGCTCAGCTGGACAGTCAGCATCCAGCTGAACAAAGCCAAGCTCGACAATCGCACGAGCGCAAAGTTGTCGAGCATGATTAGTTCTCTGTATAGCACTGGTTGAATGTAGCAAAATTTCCTCATTCGTAGTTATCATCATAGTAATCCATTATCCTTCCCCCAATCTTTTTTTGAACACCATTTTCTCATGCTCAGCTGCATCACTTTTATTCTGCTCCTTATCCTCGACCCAATGAGAATACTGCTGGTAGGTAAAATCGATTGAGTGGTGGCCTAACCTAGCCGAGATGCGAACAATGTCTCCCATGTCCTTAAAAGCGTGTATGTGCAATTCTGTGCTTGCATAGAAATGGCGAAGATCATGCCAGCGATAATTCGGCAATCCTAATTTCTCAGTTGCCCTCAACAAAATCTTGTCGCGCCAAGGGTCAGCTTTTTTATAAGAGTCACCCACCATCGCTGGATCGACATTTAAGCCAGCTGCAATCGGAAAGACTAAATCATCATCGCCCGAATACGGAGAGGCTAATTTGTGAGCTTTTAAATCTTTGATAAGCTCCGCACCAATCGGGACAGATCGACGAGACCGATTTTGTTTTTTGCCTTTTCCGGTTGTTTTAGGAATTGATCTTCCATATGTACCGCCCTCACCTTTGCGCTGAGCCAAGACAACGTGGACCATGCCTTCTTCGAAATCGATGTACTTCCATTTCAAAGCAGCTTGCTCACCGAAGCGCAAACCGGTCAAAGCTGCGAACTCAACAATCAGTCTTTTCCGGTCGTCTTCGATAGCGTCAAAAATGGATTCCAAGACCTCACCTGAGAAATCTTTTCGATCCAAAACTGCCCCTTCGACATCCTCTTCGTTATCGTATTTTACGGCTTCAATTTTGACATTCTTTGCAGGATTAACATGGCCACAAAGTTCCATGTCTTGAGCTTTTGCATACATGGATTTCAAGACCATTAATTTTTCGTTCAAAGTTTTTTCACCGACATCAAACTGAGGAAGTAAATAAGTCTCAATTTCAAAATGTTTGATTTCAGTGACCTTCACATCACCCAAACGCTGACCGTTAAATTCAAGTTCGCACCACTGCTTTGCGTTGGCAACAACGTGATCTTTATGATCGACAGAAATCACTTTTCGGTCGGCTCTCGCCTCGGTATGTGCGATAAATATTTTAGCAATTTCATCGAATGTGCCAGCTGCTGTTTCGGAGATAAAGCCACCATGCTTTTGCGCCTCATTTATCCGAGTGCAGAGTTGTTCGGCTGCGTCTCGTGTTTGAAAAAATCTCTGACCATTATCTTTAGAACCAACTGTCAGGACACTTCGGTAATTGACATAATAAAAAGCTCGTCCAGATTTTTTTCTCGACTTAGATACTTTAACAGCAATCTGTTTTGGGTCTTTAGATTTTGCTATCTCTTTAAAATTTACTGTGTTTGTCATAACTATTTTCTCCTTATGTGTTACTGATAGTTACAGTTATAAGGACATATTAGTTACGTTGCAAATACTTTTTGTGATCGGACTGTGATCCAGACCCCCCTAAAAGTACCTTTTTCCCCAGAAGTCTGGGATTTTTAATGGTCGGGGAGAGAGGATTCGAACCTCTCCAAAACGTCCATGCCCTTACATGTACATCCATTGAATACCACTAAACCCGCAGAAAATCAACAAATCGATTGCTCTCTGTCCATGCGCTTCCACCCTGCTCCACCCCCTGTTTGGAAACTTTTTGTGATCGAACTGTGATCGAGATTAGACGGTGATGATCTCCCCCCGGAACTCGACTTCGCCCGGTGACAGGACGTGGACGATCTCAGGCCAGAGCAATGTCCCTCCCTCAAATGTCAGGACAACAAAACCTGATCGCCAGTTCTTTGGGCCGTCCTCGGTATAGTCTAAAAATTGGTCTCCGTAGATATTAGCCATCGTTCCAGTATCCACTCCAAATCTCGTTCCATTAAAGTCGGTGAAAGGAGTTACTTTGAGAGAATGAAGATGTCCCGTGACCATCGATTTGCCCGACCATAATGTGTTGTTGTGTGTGGCGTGAATGCCTCCTTTAAATCTATGCTTGATGACAACCTCGTCATTAATCCAAACGGACCAACAAGGATGCCAATAGGGGAAATGATCCTTCAAATGTACACCATCGATACCGGCATACTCCGGCAGTTCATTTGCCAGCTTGGTCTCAAACCGGGCATCGTGATTTCCTAAAGTCCAAATCTTTTTAGCATTCGGTGCAGCCTTTTCCAGCTCGGTCAGATACTCGGTGACAGCTTCAAGTTCTTGGGCAAGAGATGGCTTGCTTTCCCATCCGATAGAGGCGTGACGAGAGATGGTTGCGCCGTCTAAAACGTCGCCGTTTAATATAATAATGTCGGGTTGAATTTTCTTCGCAAACTGGATGAATGCGGTTTGGGCGGTGGTACGATCATGGGGCCAAATGTGGGCATCACTGCCGACGATAACTTTGCCTGTCGTAATTTCAAAGATTGATCTTGAGGGGTGTTTTGGTATTTGAGTAAATTTTGTTCGAATAAAAGGAGTATAAAGTTTTTTGCCGAGACGCATTTCAATTCGTCGTCGTCTTCGGGCTACTGTTCTTTCATTTAATTCTAAAAGTTTCGCCGTACCAGCGAGACCTCTTTTTTCAAATAATTCGATAAACTCCTCTTCACTGACTGAAGATTTAGTCATCCCATTCTCCAGTTCTGACAATTTCAGATAATCTCTCAGCACGAGCTGGTACTTGCCGGGCGAACTTACTGTCGAGCAGCTCATCGGCAGCCGTCTCATAATCTTCATCAGCAAATGCTGCCAGCATTTTCCCAAACTGATTTAGTCGGGGCCAGCCCATTTGAAATGCAAGAGCGACAACAACCATCGCCCGGGGTTCGTCAAGATCCATGAACCAATCAAAGTTTTCACATTCCGCGACTGATCTTTGGATGTCCTGCATAAGAAGATAGGTTGCTTCGTCTTCTGTCAGCCCAAGGCCGATACCTTCCTCGATGCAGCGACCATAGCCGATGGTCTTATAGCCTAAGTGATCGGAATAAACATGGGATCGAAACCCCTCTTCCTTTTTCAACATGTCTGCAAGTTGGTTCGTCTTAAATAATCTGCTCACGAGTCTTTTCCTTTTTGGGTGGTTGAGGGGATTGCATCTTATCTTTTTTTTTTAAAGCTGTTTCTGTCAGGCAAAATCCTTGTGCCGAGATGATCGGCATGGGCGCATTGCGCACAAGTTCGGACAAAAGCATGGCTGCTTGCTGGAAACACTCACTTGTCGTGACTGACCTTGACGGCGCATCCACCTGCATCGGGGCCGATGCCCCCACCATGAATAAAATAACGACGGCCTGATACATCATTTAGTGATGCCCTTAAACTTTTCGAATGAACGCATCCCACCAATTCCGAGCATTCCTAGTAGGATTGTCATCAATGAAGACATGTCGAACTCCGGGATCGGCAGATGCCATCCACCAATGGTCCCCGCCCATTGCACAACCGGGGCAACAATGAAATGGAATCCAAGAGCTGCTGCACAGATCCAACCACACATCGGTCGCCACCCGGCAACAAAGATAGATCGATGCCCGGCCTCGACTTTATTTATCTCCAGCTGACCCAGCATCCCTTTTGCATGAGCATCGACCAACGCCTTTTCCATTTCGCGCATGGCTTTTGATTTTGCATTTTTGTCTGGCACTAGACGATCGATTACCGTTTCAGCGACCGGAAGGATTGCAGAGAGTATCGGGATCATTTTTACACCTTTTCGTCCAAATTGATGGGTTTGCTCGAAAACCGAGCCATTTTAAGAGCCGTACAAGCGAAGTAAGCCTGTCTTTGATGCTCTAGGTATCTGTAAAATTACTTCGTCTGTGTCGGCTTCTGTGATTCCACTAAGGGATGTTTGTTGTTGTGCATGTGCATTAGGGAATCGCAGTCACGTCTCAGCGCGTTCAGCCGTTCTTCCGTCCGACTTTTCAAGCCCTCGACCTCCCTTGCCCGGATCTCAAGATTGCTTGGTGATAAAATATCCCTGAATGTTGAGATCGAAGTCTGGGTTGCACTATCTTTCTGCTGCAGCACATCTATGTCGGCTGTCAGATCTGCAATCTTCTTGGATAAACTATCAACGCTTTCACTAAGAACTTTGATCTGCTGCTTGGCAACCACGAGCGATGCGATAATGGCAACACCCATTCCCAGTAGCTGCAGGACCAATTTAACATCAATGCTGCCATCCATTTTATCTATCCACCCTTCATTCTGTGCAGCACATAACTTATCCCGGCGACTATTGCGCCAATCAAAAACAGAAAGTTCCGCGCTACAATATATATTTTATCCATCATTTCTTTTTTTCGGATTACAGCCTTTTCTTCAGCTGTCTTTTTTTTCTCCAAGCGTTCATCTCTCGTCATTATAATGTCTGTCCACACGTCTGGGCCAAACCTCCTCGTGATTTGAAGTTTCGCTTTTTGGATAGCTTCTTCAGCTAGGGCTGCATCAATTTTTTCCTGTGCGATTGTACTAATCGATGTTTCGTCGCCATCATCATTTAATTTGCTTTGAAGAACAGATTGCCACCGTCCACCGAGAGTATTTTTTTTCTGTTTTTTTTTACATTGCTCAGCACCCGTCAGCAACTTGTCGAGATGACCGGCAATTTGCGATATATCTTTGCAAGATGAAATCGCCTCAGATGCTGATTTTACAAGGGCTATGCCAGCGAGTATTTCGGCAACCATGTCATCGGCCCTCTTTAATCAAGCCGTCTGCTGAAATGATTGGATGCCCAATCGCCATGTAGACGTATGTGTACGCTGAATTGCTGTCGCTACTAACCCGTTGCTTCATACCGCCTCTTACAATATCCATACTCGCCCCCGTAGCTTCAGCTTGTGCGCCTAAATCTGGATAGACGTCTTTCGTTATCGGGTTCGATGGATTTCTTGCGGTATCTCTGAGAAACCAAGACTGCGTGTGATCCATACTCTTTATCAACGCCATAACGGGCGTTATCGGCCCTGCGGTTCCCTCGGTTACAGCAAAACATCCATCTGCATTAGCGTTGCCCTCATATTTCGAGATGGATATATACGGACTTTGCTTGAAGGCATAGAAAACCACGTTCAATGAACTTGCATTGTGGTAAGAACTATTGCCAATGCTAAACACAGAACTTGTCGGGGTTGTGTCGTTCCAATATCCTGTCGAGACATTGCCCGTTGAATTGTCATCAATGTGAAGTGCTTTCGTATTTCCTACAGCAGAGTGATACACAAGCCATTGGACACTTCCGCCAGAGTCTAGGCCACGGCAGAGAATCAGTTCTGGAACCCCATTTAAACCATGAGCCACTGTCCCTGCACTGCCCGTGCCAACATATTTTCCCACGCTAAACCCAAAATTTGTGTTCGCAGATAATTTTGTAACAGGAATCGTCCCCGCTAAAGCCGACCCTAAATTTGATCCATCAATTTTTACGCTATTGGAAGTCGGTGTGGCTCCAGCACCAGCACTGTTTGTGGCACTGCATGGCCCGGAAGCTTTAAAGCACCACGTTGCTATCGAATTTCCAGACCCGTTTATCCATGCGTCCGCGCCAACCGTAAATCCGTCGGAGTCAAAAGAAAGAAGACCATCGGCATCCGTAGATTCAGCCGTCATTTCACTCGGATAAATAACCTTGGTCGCCCCTCTGAGAGAATCCCATGCGCTGATATATCCTGTAGTGGATCGATTCTTCGATATAATGAGATCTGGTTGCATATTATTCGTTCCGCCAAAGGTAAGTGCCTTGGATGCTCCGCCATCGCCGGTAAATAACTTGATAGCAAAGTGATCTGAGAGTTGGCTTTCGCTTGGTTTTATTGCAGATGCAATGTTAGTTGTATTTAAAAACTTGTAGCCAGTAGGAATTGTAAAAGGAATATCGGCTTCTTCAACTAACGTAAATGTTTTATCGTTGTAACCAGTCCCTGCAAATGTAGCACCACCAACGTCTATTGATTGACTTGGGTTATCTCCCGTAACAGGATTGCCGTCAGTACCACCATCAGCAGCATACCATGTAATACTGCTGGCAGAATTATCCCAAAATCCAAAAAATATTTTACCATTATCAACATCAGCACAAATCCAAAACTGATCAGCGGCTTGGGGTGTGCCTACTGAGGTCGTGATGTTTATTATATGCGTCCCGTCGCATTGATAGGCATTCGTTGAAGTGGTAACGTGCCATCCACCTAGACCAGTAACACTAGGAAAACCTGTTGTTTGGGTTAATGTTGTCCAGATACCAAATGCCTTTCCTGTATCGTCAACGGCAGCTTGGCTTACACCCATGATCCATTTTCCAACAGTCGGGATTATAAGATTTTGGCCTACTCGCACTTCCGACGTTGAACTAACCTGAATGGTTTTATTTCCATTTGTAAGAGTTGGTGAACCAGCGGAAGAGTTTTTAAAATATGGGTTCCATAAAGCTTCTATATGTGTTGGGGTGTGGTTGGCAGTCGTAACTGTTCCATTGTTCGTAAACGAGTTCCCGTGCGTTGAAGAATCGGTCTCCGGATTTGACGAATTATCCAGAAAGTACGAATTAGCCGAAGCCCCTGCATCTGCGAGGGCTTTAATGTCAGCATCAGCTTTGGGCGTAACATAACCATCATCGCTTGTATCTATGAACGAACCAACAGCAACGGCACTACCGTCAACCATACACGCCTGTGACATATATCCTCGAAAATAAATGCCATCACTTGTCGATGAATTATTACCAAGATATGTTGTCTGACCAGAGGTATTACAGTCTTCAAAATCATTTGCAGAAGAACGGTTGTCAGTATCAAATGCAGTAACGAGTGAACCGTTCACACTCAGTTTGACTTTATCGCTTCCTGACGCCCCCGTGTTATAAGCTACATGGATATGATACCAGCCTATATCACGAAACACCTGTGTAGTTAAAAACACGGTGGTGGCGCCATCGTACAAATACAACTTGTCACTGGAAGCAAGGCCTAGTTGACCTTCAGCTCCACCCGTACCGAAATTTAAAAATACCTGATTCATGGAGTGTGTTTTGTAAAGCCATGCTGCCCAAGTCCAAACCCCCGCATTGCCTGACCCCTGACTTCGAGATAAATTCTGCGAGTCAGCATCAAACAGGGCAGACTTTTCAATGCTCACACCAGATGCAGACGAACTAAAATGTGCAACCGGAAATGTAAACATCTATGCAAACCCCAACTGTGATACGCCTAGCATTTTCGTGCCATTACTAACGAATGTCAGAACATCAATCGCAGCAGCCCCTGTACTCAAAGTAGGCTCAGTGCCACCGGGCCAGAGATATGCAGCGTTGCTAGTATCCAATGTTCGAGATCCAGTTCCGTCTTGCACGACAATTAATATATAAGTTGCGCCAGCCACTTGGTTGCTGGGCGCACCTAATGTGCGGTTGCCACCGAGGGTGACTGTTGCAACTTGATTGGCCGATAGATCCCAGCTAATCGTACTTCCGTCTGTCAGGGTTGTCATATTGAAGTTCTGAGTTTTGGTATATTCTCTTGCTAGAGCCGTTAGCTGATCTGAACCGAATAGCTCAGTCGTTGTAATTTTTTTATGAGCCGTTGCAGAGTTGTCATAAATTGCAAACTGATCGGCAGCATCAGGTGAAGCCGATAAAGCGGTCTGTGAATTAATAGCAACCGTGACAGTGCCGGTACTGGTGATAGCACCTCCACTAGCAAGTCCAGCAGTGGCGATGTTGGTGACTGTGCCACCCGATCCCGGATAAATCTTCGTGTAGGCTATTGCCGTACTATTGAGTGTACCGCCAGTGTTACTAGTGCAGAGATACATGTCATCAGCATTTGCTGTTCCCTCTTGGATGCTGATAAGCTGGCCTATTATTTCATCCCATGCGTCAGCTTCGGTGGATCGTGCTGGCGATGATGCCACCTTGTATATTCCATTTTCCGCTGCGCTGGATTGATCCTTGACCAGCACCAAATCATCATTTGCTAGAGTCACACCATCAAGGGTGTCACCGTTGTTGAGGGCAGTTGCAATCGTAATGTTTGCAGTGGTTGCTGCGCGAACAGTTAAGCGAGTTCGCATCCCAGCCAGCGCAGTATCGACGTACTGCTTTGTCGCTATGTGCATTGCGCTCGATGGATCACCCGCCATCGTGCTAGTGGCAACCATGCTTGAGTAAGTACCGCCCGTGATCGTTTTGCCTGTAAAAGTTATGGCATCAGGAATGGAGAACGTCGGATTTCCAGATACACCATTACCATTAGTCACTGTGATCTGGTTCGATGTACCTGTTAAAGTTCGAGGTTCAGCTGCGCCTGATCCAGCATGGGCAATCATGCCGTTGCCTTCGGTTGCCAAAAGATTGGTAAATACTTGGGCAGGTGTTTGAAATTCGTAATCCGTCTCCCCACTATTCACCCGGAGCATTTTGCCAGCAGCACTCGACAAAGATGTTGGCAACGCAAGCGAAGTCACCAAAGCCAAAGATGCGCCATCAGAACTGAACCCCAGAATTTTAGATGCCCTTGTTGCAGCCTTCTGCGTAATCTCAGGTGTCGTCAAGTCGGTCAGCGTTTTACTTGTCTTCAGAGATCGGTCGAGTTCGTCCTGCATTTCTTGGACCATATGTGTGAGCTTATCGAGTGCATCTTCGTGGTCAGCTGCTGGAAATGGATCTGCCGGGAGATAGTCGGTCTCCTGAAGATTAGCTGTATCACGCAGCAAGATAACCTGCTCCCCCGAGGCTGGAGCCGTGACAAATGTCACCGTGCCACCTGACGAAGATCCAACTCCAGAGATTGAATAGTTGGTACTCCCCGATCCCTCAGTTCTGAGTGTTTCCACCTCGGTTGTTGTGTTGCGTACATAGACCTTCATCTCCGTAGAGGCAAAGATCTTGAATGTATAGGCAAACCCTGTGGTGCTGCCATTTCCGCTGTAGCTGTTTCGTAGTGTTGTGCTGCTGACCGTCATCTGTCTAGTTCCTTAATATAAATCTCGGTTGTATTCTTCAAGTGTTTCCCCCGCTTCCTTTCGGATTGCTATACGTTCTTCTAGCCCGTCTCCGTATTCACTATCAAAGCGTAAAGCATAGAATGCGTCCTCCCGCGCTTTGCGAACTTCCTTTCTTATTTTGTTAATTATTTTGTCATTGGTGTATTTAATAACCAGCCTGTCTGCTTCACCCCGAGGTTCCCGGGTTGCAACCTTTTTCAGTTCTTTATATTCGTCCGTATCAAAAAAAGTTTTTAATTTTTCACGGAATAATTCACCTGTTCGTTTGTGTACAAAATCGCGCTCATCGTCAGTCATCTTCACGACCAAGGGAATTTTGATTTCCTGATAACTCGCTGAAGTCGTCCTTTCTTCCTTGACCTGAAAATCGTCTCCCGGATCAGCGATGTCGATATGCCAGAGGGCTAGTTCTTTGGCTACTGGATCATTTTTTGCGGTGTTATAGACACGAGCATCGACCATGACATTACCAAACAAATCTCGGCGCGGTTTGAGTGAGCTGCTTAAACCGGGTATGCGCTCTAAAATTACATCAAGAACATCTGTTTTATACCTTTGTGTGTCATCCCATAACATTTCAGCCTGACCGACAGCTGAAGGCACAATGCTGCGAAGATAATTTTTTGCCCATGAACCCGAATAGTTTGTCGGATCTGAGATCGCTTTAATCATGGCCCCAAGACCTGACATCCATGCTTTGTTTGTAATGTTATAACCTAATATGCCAACCCACTCGAAAGTCTGTTCGAGAAAACTCTGCTCTGCGCTTTCAGGTCTATCCATTGACTCTGCGAGACTGGCGGTTACGCCAAGAAGAGTTGCCATTGGTTCATAATGATCGTAGCGAATAACCGTGTCTCCAATTCGGCAGCTGTACGGATGTATGTCAGCCATCGCGTAAATATCACGGATTCGCTTATTGTTCGAAATGTTGCCGGTACACGTACCCGCCTTCACTAACGCATAAATTGCCATCATCATCGACATGCCCATCGCCTGTCGTGCCATCACTTGCTTGCGACGAATGCCACCGGCTGCCCAATCCTCCTTGTTACGTTTTGCGATTAGCCCAGCACCGGGTGTACGTTCACCAACCCACACGAGAGAGTTTGATGCAATTTTGAAAAAGGGAACAGCAAATCGGGCGAAATCACCACGCATGGCAGCGTGCCATTTTCGACCACCTTCACCCATCCTTTGTGTAAGGGTAATTTCCCGAGCATGTTGCTGCGCAGCAGCTTCCATATCTGGGTGGGGATTGTGAACCATATCCGCAATAAAATTTGCCAAATCGTCCCCCCGGTGTCCGGCTTCGAGACCCTGAACCCAACCTTGTTCCCAAAGATATTGGTATCGTGCAGCTGTCTTGCCGACAGCATCTCCCATTGATAACTGGCGTGGGCCAAGCTTGCCCAACTGGGCTACTGCTGCAAAAAAATCAAAGGCTTGATCGAGTTGAACCCCAAGACCAATATCTTTATCCGAAATATTCCAAGCCTCTGATGAAAAGGGGTCTTGGAAACTTTTTGCGCCTCTTCCCTGTTCAATTTTTCCCGACCCGAACATGTCTTCGATTGATTTAAAATGATCCCACCCCGTTGACCACGCTTCGAGGTTATGGGCGAATAACGCAAAGACTCCGGCATTGGCCTGTTTGGTCATGTCAACGCCTTTGTCGATGATTGGCTCTGCCTGATAACCTTCCGGTTTATTGGGGTCAATATCGATGCGTCTCTTTCCTGCTAAGACGCTGGCTGTCTTCAACTCCGATGTATAAATTGCCAGCTGCTCTGTAATGCCAGCAATATTTTTAACGCCCGTCCAAGGGCCAGATAGAATGAGACTCAGCCACCACTGGAAAACACTATCACCGAATAATTTTACTCTCGACATTTCACGAACAAACTGAGCTTTTTTCGCAATGGAAGGCTTGTCTTTGTATTTAATCATAAGGTCGAGAACATTGGTCTCACCGTTTATAGCTTCAAGAAATTCAAAAGCATTTCGGGAATCGAGTTTATTGCCAAATGTGACAGGTATCTGCGCAGCTCTCATTGCCCGGGCCACCTCTGCCCGTGCGCCTGTGAATGAGCGCATGAGATGGGTGAGAAATTGATATTGTTGGAAAAACTGAGTTTGATCTTTCGCGTTTGGACCTTCATCCCGGGCGAAGGCTTTATTGACCAAATTGTCCAAAACCTTGATTTCATTAACGAGCATTTCCTTCCCCGCCAACATGATCGCCCCAAGCTCACCGGGTTTTTTAATATCAAATTTTATACTCCCGCCGAGAAACATTTTCGCTAATGCCTTGGGGTTCATTCCCCACATGTCAGCCATATCTCGAAGGGCTTGATCTGTAACAGCACTGCGCTCTTTCGGCGCAAGGGTTTCCAGCTTCTTTGCCGTGTGGTCGTACAAAACTTGTGCCGTATTATAAAGACCGGCATCCTGTGGCATCTTGATCGATTCAGGGTCAAGCGTCGCCACACCATCAACTGTCTTTGTCCCTACGGCGCGAAGGCTTCCTATCAGGCCATCTTTCGGCAACGCTGGCGCACCATCCGCAGTGAAAGCAATTTCGCCGTCACGCAGATCCTGCAGAAAAACATTCACATCTTCATTCGTTGTCTTCAGGGCTTGGTCGTATTGGGTATGCTCCATTTGAATTGAATGATTTAAAGCAACTGGCCCCTCCGGTTCCGGTCCAAGATCCACGCTTTCAATCTTTGTCCGATTTTCCTCCATCTGTGCCAGTGCAGCTGGGCCAAAAGCCTTCCGATCTCGTACAAACTCCTGCGCCTGTTTTTTTGATCCCCTGCCCCTAAACCTTTTCAAAACCTGCGGTCGGCCCGGGACAGCATGATCTACAACTTCAATCGCCCCATCATTACGCTCAATAGTCTCATATCGTTTTTGTGGACGAATTACCTCTCGCTTTACCTCGCCTTCACCCTCTTCTTTAACCGACTTTTCAACCGCACCTTCAATCCGTTCCTGCTCTTCCCGTTTCTTCTGAAGAAGATCATACGCCTGATCGAGTATTTGTTTTGTGGCACGTCCGGTTTTACCAGCTCCCCCGGCTGCTTTAGACCCAAATTTCCCCAGCCCTGCCATTGCCAGTTGAACAGGATCATCTGCCGGTTCTGTGCTACCAATGGTCGTGGGCTGGTCAAGTAGAACAGTAGATGGGTCCAGCAAACTCTCGTCGGCTGGTTGTGTTATTTCTTTTGCCATATTTATTCTTCTTTCGGTTGAGCTGCTTGGTTAAGACCAGCTGCCACTGCCATGACTGCAGGGAGTCGGAAACCTTTTGATTTGATAACATCGATGACCTTAGAGAAGTCCCATAAGACAACTCGGAATGCTTCGGGTTTTTCCACTAAATCTCGTGAGTACGGCACATCGACAATTCTGCCGAGCTTGAGTTCACCACCATACTGCTTAACCAAACCTTGGATTTCTTTCGGAATGGTTTTTAAATAAGTCTTGGCAATACCCTCTGGGACATTACCACTAGCATCTTTAAATTCGATCATCGAAACAGTTTCTTTTGTAGACGGAAATGCGACAACTGTCTGACCGGATTCCATCGCTTCCCAAGCAGCTCGTCTTACTGCCATGTTGACCCAAGACTTTTTATAAGGAGCGTCGGGTCGCGCTTGCTGATATTGGTTATAAAAATTCAGGTCATCGACACGATTTGCAGCCTCAAGAGTTAGTTTCATTTCTTCTCCGACTGAATCCCGTCCCATTTCTTTTTTGGACACCGGAAGCCATCCAGATACCGTTACACCATCTTTATTAAAAATTGCACCCTTTACCTGCCAACGGCCTTCGATGTTTCGTTCAAGTTTCCAGATTTTACCTTTGCCATGTCCCTCTATTTTTTTAAATATAGGATCGCCCGGGTTTTGTCTAAAAACAGAAGTGATCCCATCTGGTGACATGTTGGTAAGTCCGACTGTTGCTGGACTAGTGCCACCACCAAGCATGATTCTGCCATCACTGACCAATAAACTCGCCACCTTACCAATAGCGCGACCGACATATTGATCGACATGTTCGCGTAAAAATTTTCTTTCTGCTTGTGAGTCAATATCAAAAGGAGCTTCACGATCCGCAGCAGCAATTCTTTTCTTCAGCTCTTCAAATCTTTTTTTAGCTTCGGGAGTTTTGTAAACATTTTTTGATTTCTGATGGAAATCGGATTGGACCTCATGGACCAATGCCCCATCAATACTCGTTCCATCGCTAAGCTGAAAGCTGCGGTCTGACATGCGGATATGAAAGATTGTATCCTCTTCGTAATGCTGGCCCCTCACATTCGCATATTCTTCGTTCTCGGGAAATTTACTTTTCGAATAAGGGCCAAGACGTTCTCGATGAACACCCTCGATATAGCCCGGTCTCTCTTCAATAGGGTTAATCTTACTTGGTTGATTTGGAAACCGCACCATGATCTCTTTGTAATTTGGGTTCTCCCCGGGGAATGTAACGCTCGACCACGCAGTATTGGCCCCGGTTTGTGGTTCGGTCTCTCCGAGTTGTTCAATCGCCCACTGTTCTGCATCGGCTTGATGGGTAAAAACATCGTGCCTTCCCGTATTCATGTCATTGACGAAATACTTTGTAGTGCCTCGACCCTCGATCATATCCATCAAAACAGTGCCACCATATTCGTCAAGATATTCCAGAGCTTCTAAAGCTATCGCATCGCGCTGGCGTTCAAGTTCAGCTATTTCTTTTTGTCTTTTGCTGACCCCTCTCAAAGTTGAGCCAACTTCTGCCAACGGCAGATCACCTGCTGTCCCGGCTACGTCATCTTCAAAAGTTAAAGGCTTTTTTTGTAGCTCTCTAATTTTGTTGAAAAGAGCTTCATCCTCAAAGTACAGCTCTTCCAATCCAGTAATATCATCGAGAGCATCACGATGTGCTGAATCAAGCTCGTCTAATTTAGCACTCTGCTCATCAGTTAGGTTCTCCCGGCTAACTACACCACCTGCTTCTTCTTTAAATGCCTTACGTTTGGCAATATTCAGATCCGCAACTTCCCTTTTCATTTGAACGACGGCTTCAATCTCTTCATCGACGTTTTTATATTTTACAGATTTATAAGGTTCGCTGGTGTGTTTAATTCTATCAAGCTCGTTTAGTCGTATTTGCAGCTGCGAAAGCCGTTCATTAAGTTTTGCAAGATCCGGGTCCAGATTTTCTAAAAATCTGGCGAGATCAGCTTGTCCTTCGTCAACTCTTGTAATCGCGTCGTAATCCATTACCTCATTTCTTATATCGTTAAATACTTGGCGCAGATCTTCGGATTTGTAATTTTGTGTTTTAGTAATTTCTACAGTACCGATAGACTCTTCAGTCGCCCCATCAAAGCGTTCCATATGCGCAGTGTCGATGGTAAATTCTATTCCGCTATGTTCATTACGCCCACCATCTCGGTTTATCCTCGACCAGTTTAACTCATCAAGATAATAACCTCTTTGGTCTCTTAAAGACTGAGGAAGGTTAGCCTCAAATCCACCAGTTTCATCAGACCAATGAAATTCGTGATCTGTCCAGTCATCCTCGTGTCCTTCAATAACTTCATCATGGTTCTTGGTTTCTTGTAACATCGGCTGGTTCTGATCGATGTGCTGGCGTACATCTTCCTTCGTGACATTCTTCTTTCCCGCAAAGGCTTCGCGCAAACCGAGTACGTCCAGCTCCTCTTGAGATACTTTGTTTTCACCTCGACGCTTCGCATCATAAAGATATGCGATGAGCTGGTCGCCATCGCCTTTGGCTTGCATCCCATCAAGCATTTCAACAACACCAGACTTCCAGCCGGGAGATCCCGACTTCTCGGTCGTTGGAACGTCCACGCCTTCAATCGGCATTTCCGGTCCCCGGTTATGTCCAATGCCGGGAGTTGGACCTGCGCCCATTGAGAAAGTTGAGCGTTGCCTCGCTTTACTGGCTGCGACTGAATTAAAAGCTGCAATCGCTGGACCAACTTGGGGCAGACCTGCGCCAATGCCAGCAGTAATCGCTCCGGTTACAAGCCCGGCTTGCTTGACCTTTGCCCAATCAATCTGCTTCCGCGCACCTGCGTCCATTTCTTTTGACTGTTTAGCAAATTCAAAAGCAGCACCATACACAGCCCCCTCACCACCAAGGAAGCCAGCCCCGAACAACGACTTCTTCATCGCATTCATAATTTTGGACCCGGCATATTGGGTTCCCTTTTGAAAGGGTTTGGCAAATATTCCGAATGACGTTATGCCAATCATTGAGAGGGGGTCAGTCCCCAACCCGATCATAATACCGTCCCAATCAACATCGAGATTTTTTTGATCGCGTAATTTACCCAAAGCGATTGATGCCAGCTGAACTTCTTTTGGCAATTTACTGAAAGTGGCAGCATCTAGCATCGCATACGAAAAATGATGATGCATTTGCCCAGCTAAACGATGTCCCCACAACGCTACCTTGTCATCGTCCCAAGCAGCTGCTGCAGCTGCCTGATCCGCATCGCGTGTTAGCTTCATCTGCCGAAGTGGGTGAGGCCGACGACTGCGCCACGCAGCTCCTACGTCAGACTTAGGGGGGAGGTTAAACCCTTTCGCATCGGTTTCAGGTGCGGGTAAATATTTCCCGGACTTAAACATCCAATCACGCATAATTTTAGAAAAGACCAAATGGGCAGCTGCCGGGGAATCTTTTGTCCTTCCTTCTTCACCCCCATAAACCAAAGTATGCTCAGATGTTTCTGTTCGAAATGGTGCGGGAATATTTTTATCTTCCGGCTTTTTATCAACCGGCTTTTCACTCTTGGGCCACGCAAACAATGGCTGCTCTCCACTCAAAATGAGATTCACATTTTCAGGAGTATGATTCACATTTTCTGCCGGAGCTTTGTCATTATCCCATAGCCATTCAACATTATGATAAATGCCTTCCTCGTTTGGGGTGCTAAGAACCTGTGCAGTTTTGCTGCGTAAAAACTCATTCTTGTCGTCAACATCACTCATTTTAATTAACTACCTAACTGTTGTGCAGCATTATCTGCATCGCCACTGCTGCTGCTTCGTCCGAATAGATCTAAAATTTGTTCCCAAGTACCTTTTTCTTCTGGCGTTGCATTTTGTCTTTCCCTCAATGCTCTCTCCAATTCTTCATCCCTACTTCGAATGGCCTCTTCGATGTAATCAAGTTGAAGCTCAGTTCGAAACAAATGGCGCACCAATACGCGATCCCTCTTCTTTTTACTTTCAATGTCAAATTTACTTAAATCCTGCGGATCGACCCCTTTGGGTAATCTTTCCCTTTGACGTGACAAGCTATTAATCCACCGCTGTCGCGCTAACTGAATATCAGCCATCTTGATTTTTTCAAACTTTTTAACCTTACCTTCTGATGTCAAAAGTGACCGGGAAATATGTGCAGGAAGGGTTGCGATTGTATTTTTGAAAATTGCACCTGTATTTTTATACATCTCTCCCAATACCGTGAAATACGCTTCCGCTGGTGTCATGTCTTGGTCATATATAAGACTACGAAAACGAGCTTTGGCCTCCAAAGTTGATAACTCTTTCTGACCACTAAAACGACTTAACAGGTCAGTTTGTACTACATGGTTATCAAATCTTTTTTCAAAAGTTGAGGCAGCTATTTCTTCCGGCACTTTTTTTACAAGTCCGTCAATTTGTCTCACAAGATCATTTCGGCTTTTCAAAACAATAGCTGACTTATCCAAAGAAGATTCTACTCTTTTTTTGATGGCTTCCAAATCATCTCTTGTTACGGCATTTTCAATTTGTCGTTTGAAGTCCTTAATCAATCCATCGTTTTGCTCCGACGGATTTGTGAGTTCGCGTTCCAGACTTCTTCTATGATCTCCACTAATTTGATTTGCGCTAAAAGAATTACCTACTTCGTCTAGCGATGGCATCGTAACACCTTTGGCCTCTAAATCTTCGGGTGAGTCCCCTCCCCTCAATCCTTGCCGATATTTTGAAATTCTTAACATAAACCCATTGAATGCTTTATTATGTCTTATTTTTTCGGCTCTCAAATCATTAGCTGTTTTGGTTCTCGCTTCTCTCAACAATTTGCTTTCAAGTGCGACACCCTTATTATGAAGCATCAGCGACAACGAACTTCGGGCCGAGGTTGTCAGTTTTTTAAAAGGTCCATTTGGGTTTTGGACTTGATTGGCTAGTTCATAAAGTTTATCTGGATTTTTTGTCTTGCTTGCAGCGACCATCTCCGCCCGTACTTCGCCCATCGTGACGCTGGATTCCCATTCGTTTAATCTTTTTAACCCTGCTTTTTGGCCCATGATGCCATTAGCCATTGAATCAGTGATTAATTTTCGTACATCTTGTCGAACAAGCTCTTTTTGTCCTTTAGAAGCCATAAGGTAATCATCCGCTAGAGCTAGTAAACGGCCTTCAACTTGCGCCCCACTGTAATCAATGTACCGTTTGCGCATCACCTTCAGCAGCTGTGGCTCCAATAGAATCAGCCGTTTTTCAGCTTCATTCTTAAATCGTCGTCGGGCAACTGCGTCAGACATCCTCGATGCTTGGCTGTTAATCTGCTTGCGAAGATCCGCAATCTGACCTTTAACGGCATCCGATGGCTTAGTATAACTCGTTATTGTTGTCGGTACGGTCCTCTTGTTTACCCGGTCGAGGCGATTGAACTGTTTTGTCTTTGATGGATACGGCTCATTTAGAACCTTGTTCTTTTCTACATTTTCCTTCTTTCTCATTTCAGCCAACTGCTCTTGCAGCTGCGTTTCGCGGTAGATCTTTAATTCGTTTTCGGCAACAGAAAGGCCGAGTTGCGTGAGCTGCTGGAACTGACGTGCGCTTGCACCAGCTGCACTGCCCATAACACCCGGGTCTGCAACAGCGGTCAGCATTGCCTGACCACCTGTTTTAACTGGACCCGTTTGCGCCCTGTAAATTGGAACTTTCATTAAGCTGTCCTATATATATTGTATGCTTTGGTTGCCCCGGCTAAGAGAGCTTGACCCGCTTCACTTCTTCGCGCTGATCGACGAATGCGACCAGTTTGAACATCCAGCTCTGCCCGGAGACGTTCATTAACGCCTTTTTCACGAATAGCCTGACTATCTGTTTTCGCTTGCCAACGGCGCATGGCAATTTCTTCATCGGCTTCCGCAGCATTTGCCAGCAACACTTTTGCAGGTGTTCCACCTTCAGCCAGCCATCCATTTTTTCTGAAGGCTTGCCCGGCCTGATTATTGAGATCACGAAAGTCATCCATGAAATCAACGATGGCCCATTCTTCACCGAAGACCCGCTGTTCAGCTTCAATTTCTAATGCCTCGGCATTTCGCTTTCTCAATTTCGAATTATATTCGTAAGCTGCTTGTTCAGCTTTGCCTTGGGCTTGCAAGGCACGGGCTTGGCCCATTGCGCTTAACATTGAAAATCCAGCGGAAGCTGCTATTTGCCATCCCATCAGAAAAACCTCGTCATTAAATAAAAATCATTACCATTTACGCCGTAGCGTTTCATCCGGGCTTCCACTTCAAAACCCACCAATTCCAGAAACTTCCTATCCCGGGGGATCTCACAATCAGCTGTTGCCTGTATTCGTTTCATTTGAAATTTGTCTGCAATAAAATCGATCCGGTCGAGAAGGATCTTTATTGTTCTAAATTTGTGTTTGCCCAGATCCTGAGAGGGTAAAAACCACGCTTCGCCCAACCCATCCCAAATGGGATATATCCCACAACTAAAAATTAAGTGACCATTGTCGATTAAAGACCAAGAGCTGTCATACTCAGAAATCATGGTCGCGTATTCAGCATCGCGTCGTTTATCGTCTGCCGGGAGATGCTGCAGCAGCTCCTCGGAATGTTCAGGCTCGAAATGAACGACCTCAATCAAATGTTGTCACCCGTGCGAAGATCGCCAGCACCGACATCGGCAAAGCCAAATCCTGCCGGACGACGACAAACCCATCCTGATCGAAACCCGTTGGCAACTCGATGGTCTTATCCCCTGTAAAGAGTGGGATCGCCACGTCCATTGCCATCGCACCGGAACGGAACGCAATTCTGTCTAATGTTGATGTATCACCGCCCACGAGAGCATTCACGGTTCGAAACAAACGCACGGTCACTTCGTCGATCCGCTTGACCTTGCCTTGGGCGGTTCCATCTGTCGATCCAGCTTCGAGGCGCATTGTCTTCAATGTGCTGTGATATGGAAGGCCGACGTGAGCTTTTGTTGTTGCTCGATCTAAAGTTACAGATCCAGAAGACGGAATTTTCGATGTGTGCGTACTTCCATTTGTGATAATACTCACATTCTCGGTATCGAGATGGGATAGCCCGGAAAGACTTGTTGCCGACGATCCTGAATATGTCAGGCCGGAATCGACATAAAAGGCATCTTCAATATCTTCACCAAAATCAAAATTCTTCATCTGCTCGACATATCTTTTGGTCGAGCCATTTATATTTCTATTTACAATAACCCAGACTTCATCCTCGTTGGTCCCGGGGATCGTCGCCACACTCTCCACCTTGGCGTGGGATTGATCGGTCGTTGTTAGCCGTGTTTCATCCGTTGATGTTACAGATAAAAACCCAACTCCTGCCCTTGTTGTCTCATAAACTGTCACAACATTGGCAGCAGGGTTTGCCACCGTAAAATCAGCATGGGCATTAATGCGAGTATAGATATTGTCTGCTGTTACATTGTTTGAAGAATATGGTCTCCATCCAAGAGATGTGTCCGTAGGGTCAGAGCTACCCGCTGCCTCACTGGTAAACGTAACTTCGGTTCCATCTGACTTTGTAAACGTCAGTTTCGTGCCGACGGCAATATTCGCATAATCAGTAACAGTAATTGTGCAGTCGCCAGAGATGCCACCGATCTTATGCGTATGCCACGCGACCACCTGCTCTTCCCGGCGATACGTCATGCCGATGAGCTGCCCGTCTGTTCGCACTCCCCAAACTACACTGTCCGGT
>VTLG01000681.1_pt1 | contig 37370 bp, 45 predicted proteins | sample 4694571 | NCBI WGS metagenome assembly VTLG01 (sample SAMN12604809, study PRJNA352737) | marine metagenome | biome: ENVO:00000447; feature: ENVO:00000209|ENVO:00000569|ENVO:01000036; material: ENVO:00002151; isolation source: viral sequences binned using virsorter ...
TGGCTTTTGCATTCTTTTTCTTTCTTGCAGCCGCAGCAGCAGCTTTTCCTTTAGCGGTGTACGGGTATTTCTTTCCGTTTACTTTAGGCATGGTTGAAATGATAGCAGAGGAAGCAGGGGGGCCGGGGAAAGGGGGAAAACCCGACCCCCCTACACCTCAGTTAGCAACAACTATTAGTTGTCACCTATAGATGACGACGATTCAACTCGTCGCATACATTCCTGCCGGAAGATTGCCCATCCAGCAAGGTGGTACCAGCCCACAGGGTTGAACCGGCGCAATGTGTCAGTCACAGGACCGAAAACAATGCTTGGTTGCTCACCAAATCCCGGCGCACGGCTGAAAGCCTTCGCCGCAGCTTGGCGACCACATATAAGGGTTTGGTAAACATCAACATTGCTTGCGCCAGCATCAGCCAATATGGGAGCACGAGGGTTCTCAATATAGTTGATACCGTTGAACGTGCCGATCGAGCCTGCACGAATCGGTGCACCGTCTTGGTACAGTTGATATTGGATAACGTCTGTTACCGCTGTGTCTCCACGGAGGTCATAGGAAACGTCAGGGTGAATGATCGCCATGTAGTTTCCGTTTTCCCAGCCGGGGGCAGAGTCGCTACGAAGTTGTGCGACGGCCTTCCGACCTTCGGCAGCGGTGTAGTTGTTAGCATCCGTGATAGCACCACGGCTGGTTTGCCCGACATACGTTACGTTTGTGCCAGCCATAAGAACATCAGATACAACCTTGTCAATTGAATCAACCATGTTGTAACCAACAATATTGGCAGCGTCAGCATCAACATTCAAGAATGATGTGCCACGGATCAAAGCAGTAGTGATGACCGAGCTACCATACTCAGCCAAAGTAACATCTACTTTGGAGTCGCTCAAAGCAACAGGCGTAACGTCTGTAGCTTCAGTAAGCGTCGAAGTTTGCTGCGCCATGTTTGGATAGAACGTGAACTGAACAGTTGCCGCATTATGGCTCTGTGCAGTTGAACGAACATCACAAATCATCTCGTAAAGAGGCTGTGAACGTAAGGCGAAGTAAGCAATCTGCTCGAAAGCCGTAGTTACCTGATCGCCTAATTGACCGGTTCCGGTCGGATTAGTTAAAGAAAGTGGTGGTGTATAAGCCACTGTGAGTCCAATGTTTGGGACTCCACAGATTCAAAAAAGGATTAGGTAGCTGCGCCCCACATGATGCCGTTTGACTCTAACAACGAACGAAGTTCATCTTCGTTATTTGTTGCTCTAATTTGAGCTTCTAAATCAGGTGGTAACACCGGATCTCCGCCTTCACCAGCCGCTTGTATTCGCTGCTCTGCAATTAACATGTCGTTAAACGCAGCATTCTGGGCTGTCGGTGCAGCATCAGCAGCACCTAAGAACCCTGCTGCCGTAGCTTCCTGACGGATAGCTTCAACATCGAGTTCACCTTCATAGCCCTTCACGAAATACTTGGTACGTGCGTCATCAAGATCAAGTCCTGCTGAACGAAACGTATCACGTCGCTGAATAGACGAAAGCTGTTCTTCTAAAGCTGCAGCTTTATCTTCTGCTTCTTTAGCACGATTTTCCAGATCTCGTCGCCAGTTTGGTTTCGATTCGGTTGAACTGCCAGAATCACTTACATTGTTTCCAATGGAGTCATTGTCTGTCATATGTCACTCACCTATGTAAACGCATCCTCAGCGGTGGTACTTTGGATGGAAATTTTGTGGCTAGCTCGCCCATGTGGGGCCGACCAACAAACAAATTATTGCATATAGTTGCGTTTGTGTCAATTACTGACAGCGCCAGCACCAATAATACCTTCAGATGTGGCAGCTAAACCACCGGTACCTTGGAATGGAGATGACCGTCGTGCTCTTTGACGCCGCAATGCGTCACGTTGTTCGGAATCTCCGAAATGTCCCCAAGCAATTTCGTCTGCGGTCATTCCTTCTTCATAAAGAGTACCGCCTGTCAACCCTCCATATGGGCTAAGTCCAGTAGCAACTTCACGTGCTTGGATGTCTTGCCCATATGCGTAGTCAGCGAACTCCCGGCTGAACGAATCACCAATCGCAGTTACCCCAGCGGAAATAATTTTTGCGCCACCAACATCTTGTTGTGCTTTCTTAATACTTGCTGCACGTTTCGGATCAAGGAAATGCATCACTAAGTCCGGCTGTGTGTACCCATAAGTGGTTTGTAGAATGCCTTTAGCCTTGGAATCTGCGGTGCTTACTGCCCATTCTGCAAGATCTACACGGTCACGCCATTCTGCGAGAGACACATCGCCTGCTATTAATGCAGTAATTCCATCATTTGCAACACTTTTGCCATCCCCAGCTAGGAAATCAGGATCTATACCTGCTGCTGCAGCAATCTGAGTGTAGCCACGAGTAAGGTTTATGTACTCTGCTTCGGTAATAGCTGAGTAACCGTTCTTGCGTCGTTCTGCCATTGCCGGGAATACACTGTCATAGGCGGCTCGGACTGTTGGATCGGTTCCGTATCGCATTTCGAAAACGATTGCGTCACCATCAAGCCCTGTTTCAGACATACCTAAAGCCCATTTAGTTAAGTCTGGGTTTACGCTACCGTCTGGATTGACTGCACCACCAAGCCCGAACTGGTTAAGAAAGCCTCGCATCATAGCTTTCGTACTAGCAATACCTCTTTCTTTTTGATACGACAAATAAGGATCTTCGGTTTGGGTTGGAGTTCTTTGGGTTTGATTAGTAGATCCCGAAGTATCTTCTGTGCAACGACCTATAAAATTCTCTTCGTCATCCCATACCCATATACCGGGCTTACCGTTACCACCGTTAATAGAACACGCAACCATCGCTTGACGTGTCTCTTCTGACATCGTAGGACGATTTTTAAGATTATCTTCGTTACCATCTGTAAGAACACCTTTGCCACCTAAACCGAACTGTGGCTCACCGATAACACCATCCCACCAATCTGGATCACCACCAGTACTTTCAACTTTTATCTGGGTTTGCAAATCTTTGATTGCTTTTTCTCCTGCTTTCTTCAAATTAAAAGCTTGAAGTTGCAGATCAGCTTCACGCTGAATACGATCAAGATCAATTCCAAAAGGCATTACTGTGCCACCAGTCCTAAAGCCTTACCCATAGTCTGCATCAAATCATATCCTCTATTAAGACCAGCCTCGGATCTATCGTACTCATCGGTAGTACGAAGATAATGAGCAAAGTTTGCACCAGAAAGAACAGCCGGATCGTTACCTAAAGTCATTCCCATTTCACGTTCCGCACCATCCCACGATGGGGTATACCCGAACACATTTCTAAAGATAGGGTTATAACTGCTAAGAATGGTTGTTGGGGCAACTCCTGCAAGGATGCGGTCAGCAAAGTTAGGGTAAAGAGTTGCTGATTGTTCAGCTAACTCTGTTGCCAAAATATCTAAAGTAGTGTCACCTCTATATATGCGGCGTGACGCATCTTCAAGCCAGCCTTCAGGCATTTGGGATGGGTCCATAAGGTGTTGCCGTAATTTTTCATTGATATTGGCTACGTTTGCGGCGATGTCGCTGCCCGATCGTGCATCAATTCCAAATTCCAGATCATCGTCTTCGCTAATCAGATCCCTAATTTGATCGTCTGTCCAGCCAGCTAGCCAAGCATCTAAAGCAAATTCGTTGATCTGGTTTTCGCTCCAACCAAGGTTGCTTAGTGCAGCGATTTCTTCGATTGTTTCAACAAAACCTGAGATGAGATCTTTTTGGCGTGCCGTTAATTTCTTACTGCCGTCGCCAGCTTTATCCCATTGTTGTTTACGAAGCCCACGTCCTTCTTCATTATTGCGGTAATGTTCTGTTGAGGCATAAAGTTCATTAATCCAAAGTTGCATGGCCCTTAGGCCAGCGTCAGTACTTTCATCAAAGTTGTGAGGGTTGAAACGAATAAGATCGTAAATATTCCATGTCTCACCTTTATACCTGACTTTGGCAGTCGGATCATTTTTTAACGATTCAAAATCAAAAGCGGTAAGGTCAGGCGCAGGAGTTTCTCCTACTATAGCTTCAAGATCTTTATCAATTTCTTCTTCAATAGTGCCGGGGATTTCACCGGGGGCGATAGCCATTATTGTGCCATCGCTTTCGCCAACATTGCACCAATTGTGGCGTCCTTAACCGCAGCTATCCCAGCTTCAACTTCAGGTAACTCGCCTGCTTCTACAGCTTCCAAAGCACGAGCCTCTATACCAGCCTCAAATTCTGCCCCCGTAACATTCCCCCCAATGTTTTCCAACTCGATTTCTTTAGTCCACTGATCAACCATATTCATAAAACCACCCACATTACGTCGCCCCGTTAACCCAATCAACACATCCCGAGCCATTTGACGACCATGATCCCTATTGATTTGGGCAACACGACCAGCCTTAATTGCTTGATCGAATAAATCATTTTGGAAATTTTCAATCGGAACCGGAGTATCTAAACCCTTAGGAATAAAACGGTCACCAAGTTCAGAGAACCCTCCCAAAAGTTTTGATGCTTGTGCTATAGCAGCTTCAGACATAACCATTAAAGATCTTTGAACTATATCTCGATCATATATTGCATCAGGATCTGTATACATTCGATCACCAAGAACGTTGTATGTCCACGACGTTATCCCGTCACCTAAAGCTAAACCCTGAGCCATAAGACGCTGCGACTCTTCGGGCTGTTCATCGTAAATCGCCATGACATCAGACACAGTGACCGGGACATCTTGCTCAACTATTCGATTAAATTCGAATCCTTGTTTTTGGAGATTGGGATCAATTTCCCAACGAAGTCCTAGAACCTTCATATCCTCTGAGGATCGAGGAAGTCCGGTACCCGGTACATTCAGATGCCCCTCTGTTTGGGCACGGTAAGCATAGAACGCTATATCTTCGGTACCTAACATACCGGGGACATCAAATTTGTTCATGCGTGTACGTCGCACACCGCCTTTATCGTAGGGAAGATATGCGGTGTTAAAAGCAAACGTGCCGGGTTTCATTGTGTTCATCACAAAAGCGTCATTAAGAAGCGATGTTGTGCTGCCACTCGGGTCTCTTTGGGTGTACTGTATTTCGCCTGCCTGTTGTGACAAGGCTTGTTGAACTTCGAATTGAGCTTGTTCTTCCGTTACCCCTCCTTTAGTTGCTACATCACGGGCTGCTGCTGCAAGATCGTCTGCGTTTTTGAGAGTGCCTGTTTCGCTTCTGATCGCTACTTCTGCTTGGGCTATATTCGTCACTGGAATTGCGTCTGTAGATTCACTATCGTTATCGTCTGGGTCTTGATTAACTATTTCCCCTACAGACATTTCAGTATCTACACCAAACCAGTTAAGAACCATTCCCCCCAAATTCACAGCACTTAAAACTAATGTCCACCTTGGCCCCCAAATAGCTCCGGCAGCAGTAATAGCTAAACTAATACCTGTTTCGACACTGAAAACTGCTTCCGTGTCAAGCCCAAAACCTGCTATTTCTGTTTTAATTTCTCTTTCAATACCACGTAACCTAGCATTATCAGTTTCTATTTGGCCATAAAGCAACTCATCTGCAAAAGCCTCTTTAACTTCTGCATCAATTTCTGTTTCTTCAGGGTCAGCCATACTAATTCGCTTCCACTAATTCAAGTCGGCGTGGGAGATTTTGGGTAGATATACTCTCCATCTTACTAAAATACCTATCATAGATCGGACCAAAGTCTGGGTACCGGAGAATACTCAACAGCCCAATTTCCCAGCGTTGTCTAAGGTCATCATTCTTTTTGTATGAAAGAAGAAGATAATTAGAGTTGGATTCAATGTTGGCACGAGTAACCATTTCTTGACCGATACTGTCATGCAAGTTAAGGAACATTTCGATAACAGGAATTTCAGGTCGGTAAGCAAAATCTTCGCTAGCAACTATTTCCCTAAATGCTTGGAGAATTCTGCCTTGTGTTTGGAAGTTTCCGATGTCATTGAATTCGGATGCCCAAACCGGATTCTTTGCACTTAACTCAGCGACAAACTGATCTTTCTTTGTTTTCAAATCGAAATTAGATACAGCATTTAGGCTGGCTGATCCACCAGAATCTCCACGCAAACGAAGCTCACCATCAAGAGAATTTCTAAATACCCGATACTCACGCCAACCAATAGACTCTGATGCTTCGGTAAGAATTCCCCCCGGATCTAAATACTCTTTCCGTCCTGACCGGATTTCTTCATCACGAACAGCACGATTGTATTCAAACTGGACATCTATCGCCCCAACTGCACCAGTGATGAACGCACCTACTTCTGGGTAACGATCAGCGAATTCTTGATGCGCCAAATATTTTTGATGACCTTCAAGAGTTCCTGCAACAACACCATTGGCAGCATATTTGCGTCCAGTGTATGCCCAAAGATCGGCATGATTTTCTAGTAACCAGTAGTCTGCAATTTCAGCACCATGCTCATCTTCTATTTTCTGGAACTCTGAAATAATTGCCCAATAAGGTGACTGTTGCCTGAACGAAACTGGGACGGCTAAAGACCTAAACATCCTCATGCCATATACCATTTTGACTCGACGTTCAACTTCTTCATCAAGTGCACGTCGTTCAGCAGCACTATCACCAACCATGACACCGTTCTCGTGTAGTTCGGAAAGATAGTCAAGAGTGACTCGGGCTGCTGTCGCTGCCCGACTATTCGTATCCATCCCGGCTTGCTGCAGTCCGCTTCGCACCCATGAAGGTGCATGAACATTAAGGAACCTAGTGACAGCATTGCCGCCTTCGGCGTAACCGTATGGTAATGCCCAGTCAACAAACTCAGACATTTCTGGAACCTGTATAACAAGTTCAGTTGCTAAGAATGAGAACAGTGGACCAGTACCGGGCATCGCACCGATCATCGAAGCAGATGAAAGTTTCAGGTCAACATTCTCTTTGGTAAGCATCGAGATAGGACCGAAGAGTTTGAACCCGGCGACACTTGTGTCAAACACTGGAGGAAGTTTGAATAACAATTTGGTTTGACCGTGTTCGTCTTCTGAGGTCAGTAGATGCCAAGGACGAAGGGCACGTGCAACGAAGATGGGGTTGGCTGCGGCGAGACCCACCCAACGAGAGGCGACTTCTTGCCATGCGCCGAGGAATGGCATCAATTCGACCATGAGTTCTTCGAAACGTGAACGTTCTGCTAAGTCGTAGAGAACATTTTTTGTTTCGAATAATGCTTGTTGTCGTGACTTTTCTGTGATTGTTGCGAGTTGATTACCGTTGATTGTGTAGGTACTGTCTGGGTTGCGGTATCGTTGGAGGTATTCGGCCATTGTTCGTTCATATACTGCTTCGAACATGGTGCCACGTGATATGACATCTTCTACCATTGTCAGGTTTTCGAATCTGTCGGTAACGAAGTTGTCGATGAGTTGGACTGCACGTTTCCGCATTGATATTTCTTGTATGGCGTCCATGTAGTCGGAGGTACCGATACTTTTACCAAAGTCAACTAGCGAGTTCCAATAACTGTTTCCAATACCGGGTCCGTTAGCTTCAAGAACTTCGCGTGACAGTTGAGCTTTTCCTGCTATGCGTAAACGTTCAATCATTGACATTTGTCGTATGCGTCTATTTATTTCGATACCAGTAGCATTCGGGAATTCTTTTTCAAGTTGGTATTGAGTAGCAAAAAGTCCGCCTTGTTCGCTGTACCGTGCCCTCGGAGGGACTCCTTCAGCAAACTCTTCTAAACTCAGACGGTCTGTCATTCTTCTTCCGCCTGCTGCAATTTCTTCTAAATTCCGTTGCATATTGTCAATAGCTTGATCAAGATTTGCTGCTACATTAAACCAAGAGCCATCTTCGAAGTCAGGCATTTCTCGCCTACCAGCTTCAACGTCGTTCCATAGCTGCTCATGTTCGTCCCGTAACTTTATTGCTTCAGCTAAGTCAGCTTCTAAGGCTTTTGGATCTAAACCACCGGGAACAATATCTAAATATTCATCTTGATCCCGTTTCAATCGTTCCAAAACAGGAGCCATATCAGCATCCCAGCGAACAGATTCACCCCTAGCTAGCTTCGCTCGAACCTCACGGAACTCAGGCAAGTTAGGTACAAGAGTGTCTGTTTCATAACGCACACTCTCTATAAGTTGCCGCATACCTTCAGGTGTTTGCCACTGTTCTGGTAACCGTTCAAGAACATCGGCTCCTTCACGCTGCAACCAACCAAAAATTTCGCCGTCGCTTTTTCCTTCCCAAAAAGGACGCATAAAATCACGATGAGGGATACCTAAAGCTGGACCTTGGGGTTGTGCGTGGTGAGCTATGTATTCATTCCAAGAAGCAATAAACGCTTCCTGTTCGTAAATAACTTCCACGTCGTATTGTTGTGTTGCGTGGCTACGTTCTGAACGTCGAATCGCTGCTGTTTCTTCAGCCCAAACTGAACGGGCTGTAGCGTTAGCGCTATTAACACGTTCCCAAACTTCTTGTAATTGTGGTATGTCACCCCACGCATTGTCGATAGAAACGTTTCCAAATTGTGTTTGACCGTATCCTGCGTCGCCAAGTATTTCTGCAGCTTCGTCGAAACGTCCAGCAAGTTCTGGCTGGTCTGCTCGGAAAGCGTCAACAACGTTTCGTTGATAATCATCTATGAAATCGGCACGAGTAGAGATGAGTCGTGCAGCTTCACGTCTGTCTTTTGCAGCTTGTCCAAGAACTTCAGCAACTTCATAACCTGCGTCTAGCATTGCTAGTTCTTCATCAGTAAGCGCTTCAAACTCACGAATCCGAAAATCTTCGGGCATATAGCCACGAAGCACAGCTTCGTCTAATTTTTCTAAACGATCTAAACTGTCGTAGGCTTCAAGTCGAAGAGCTTGTGCATAATCGTTTGCGATTGTGCGTCGAGCTAACGCCTGTAAACTATTACGTGAATATTTGCTGTATGCGAGTCCGGCAACTGCGGCTCCGACTGGACCGCCAAAGAAAAGTCCGACACCGGTTGTTAACCCAATTCGACGCATCCTTCGACCACGAGCGTATTCACTGTCGATGACACCTTCAACGAGTTCATCAAAAGTTTCTTTTAGCGCCGGATGGTCAGGTGCAAATTCTCTTAAACGGTTATATTGTTGAACGTTTTCTACGAATTGGGAACCACGAGAAAAACCCATGCGGACATCAGCGGCGATCCATTCGTAATGATTTATGTCCCCCATTTCCATTCTGCGGAAAGCATCATCTAGATCTGGACTCATCACATCTGGCTGAGTACCTTCAGGTAGTTTGATACCACCTTTGGCACCCATATGTATTGCCTCAGGTTGATTATAAGACGCTCTTCCCCGTGTCCCGAATTCCCCACCATACTCCATTCGGAATTTATCTAAAATCTCGTCAATCAAATCCATTACTGAAACAGTACGATCAACTTCAACAGGCTGAGGAGTTTCCCCTCTTTCTCGCTTTTCTAATTCTTCGATAACATTTGCGCCCCATTCGTCAAGTTGTTCCTGAGATAATTCTCTTTTCAGATCTCTTGCAGCATATTTCTGATCACCCGCGTTATATCTTTCTTCTAAACGCATCTTATGAATCGCTTGTTCAGGCTTAGTAATCATGTCACGGATTAATGGATCATTAGCCAAATCAGTAATTGAACCACCTCCTAAATATTCTAATTCTGGATACCTACGTTCTATTTCACCTAAAACTAGCTCTGGGGTTAGAATCCCATCTGCGTTAATTCGGGCAGCAACTTCGTCAGCTACAAGACGAGTAACATCAACCCCACTCTTACGCAACCAACGTGCCTGCAACGTATCCATACGATTACCCAAACGGCCAACCGTTGCCGCAGCCCCAACATGAGCCATTGTCCGCAACATCGAATCAATATTGACAACCATCTGCCAACGAGGAGTTAGCAACACCCCACGCTTCCACGCTGTTGACATAAACCGGCGAGCAACCCGAACCTGTGCACGAGATTTCCCAAGATGGATACGTTGCGGATTTCCATCGGCATCAAGAATTGTTTTGTAGTCATCACCAACAATGTTGACGAGGCGTTGGAACATGTCGAATCGTGGAACGATTGATGTGTGTTGGATCTGCGATGGCATAATGGGGATATGCCGTCTAATGTTTTCGCCGTCGTTAATCCATTCGACTGTTGTAACGTCACTGTTCCCATATATTCGGTCTTGACGTTCAGCCGATGTTTTCAATAGATCTTCTGCCGCAGACATATCGCCACGCAAAATTTGGACAACCTTGTGGTTATCAATAATTCGTTTACCTGTTATCGGATCACGAATATCTGCGTAAGCATCAACAACTATGTCGAGCATTCGTTCAGATACCTCTTCGAAAAGAGCACGCATAGCTAGCGGGTCATCAGTTTTGTTTAATAGTTCAGCTAAAACGTCGTCTATTACAAAACCATAATGAACATTCGCCTTGCCAAAAGGTGCTCCTCTAGCTATTGCATCAATGTCACTTTCTCGCCAACCTATCCGATGAGGAGCTTCCAACTTCTCAGTTAAAGGAACACCATCTTTATCTGCAAGACGTTCAAAATCTCGCATCATTCGTTCAACTTGAATATAAGCGTGAGAAGGATTACGCCAGTCAATAAGTCCTTGGGCAACTTTGTCAACGACGATACGCACAGCACGTGAACGTGCAAAGTTGTTGTAACGTTCAGATCTTTCTATAAAGGTGCGTGCGCTAAACCCAAGACGGTTAGGGGCACCAAGGTAAGGAAGCATTCCAGTTGGTGAAAGCGGAACGCCAGACATATCCAAAATCTGGTCGGTTGTTACTTGAATAAGGCTTTCTGAACCTTTTACTATTTCCTGATACTTCGGGACAGTCCCCGGAATTTTGTCTGGTCCAGAGAACAGTTGAGGTTGTTCTTCGATAAGTGTTTTCAGTAAATCTTCTTTGACGTTGAGAATTGCGTTCCACGGCATTTTGTTAAGTTGGTCGAATTGAGAAATCAAGTTGTCAAACTCGGGAGTTCCCATTGGAGGAACAACAAATTCTTCTATGTCTTCAAACCCAAGTGAAGGTTGTGACGCTTGGTTGGCTTCAATGTCGTCTCCAAAATAACGAGCCTCGTCTAATGCCTCTGGCTCGAATTCATCGAAAAAATTACGCATTTTATTTGTCATCGTCGAAATTTCGGCCTGAAATTGTCGATTCAGAAAGACTTGTTCTTGTCGTAATACACGGATCTTGTATTCAGCAAGTTCTTTGAAACTTTCATAATTTTCAAAGGGAACAGTAGCCAATTCTCTTAACTGTCGTTCCGGTGTCGGATATGCGGTACGTCCCATTGCCGTCGCATCGGAAAGACCAAGTTCGTCTGTCATGTCAATAGGGCCACCAACATAACGTGGATTTCGTATGTCTTCAGGGGAAGGAACTGCCTGTGAACGCATCTCTGGGTCACCATAAAAAGCAAGAGCACGTTGTATATCTTGAATCGATTCAGTCAACGTCGCATAGCGGCGAAGATAAAATTTGAAACTTTGCAAGTCTGCATTGCCAAACATCGCTGCCAAAAAATGTGCTTGGCTTTCCATTGCTTGTCTAGCTGCAGGCGCATTAACTTCTAATTTCAAAAAATTGTCGAACGGTAGCCACGATGTTGAATCAACAGGACCAACATTGGCTAACGTCGCCCATATCTTTGCACGCTGATATGCCTGATCGTGAGGCATATTACGCCATCTCTGTCCCAGTCTTCCTGCTTTTCCTGCACGCATTATGTTTAATGCAAGTCTGTCAATAAACAGTTCGGTTGGAGTTGATATTGGTGGTACGAAAACAGGGTTGTCTGCTGTTCCACCAACTAGAAGCGGATCTTGTTTAAGTTCCATCAACCGAATGTTGCGTTGGTCGAACTCTAAGAGTTTTTGATCGACAGTTCCTTGGAGGCGTTCAAGATCAACAATTCTTCTTTCTGTTGAGCGTCGTTGTATCGCTTGCGAATCAAAACCGTAACCCCAGAAATCAAAAAACGAATCGGACCGTGGACGTTCCCAACTTATCCGGCCTTCTCGGGTACTTAGAGGACGTTGGATCGACCACAAAAGATTGTCTAACCAGAGAAGATTGTCTTCAGTCACACTGGTCATATCAGCGAAATCGTCGAACTGATCCCAGTCGTCGATGCGTTCAGGTATTCGTTCGACTAGTGCTTCAAGTTCTCTGCGGGCTGCACCTACTCTTTGTTGTGCAGCACGAATCTCTGGACCAGAGTTTGCATATCTAGCGTCTTCCAGATCTAAAACACGTTCCACCCAGTTTACGAATTTCTGTCCTCCCCCAACATTCCCTGTAACCTCATCAAAGTTGTCTATTACGGAAGTGCCATCTGGAAATTCATGCACCCCTAGATAATCAAGTAATGCCTCTATTCTGTAAGGCTCGTCAACAAGAATTACCGTTTCAAATAAGTCACGCGGGGTGTTCATCGCCGCAGTAATCGGTACAGGACCGTCTGCAGGATCAAGACCTAATCCCCGTATCGCTTCGTCGTCCAAGAAAAAACCGTTTGGGAAATCTGAGCGGAACTCTCCGCCGAGGTAGCTGTCTTCAAATCTCATTTCTTCAAACGCCTCATATAATTGCTGTAAAGGCATTTGTCCCGGCAATAGATTTGGATCATCGACATAGGATTGATCTGCCCAATAATCAGGATCACCCTGTCGACGATGCCAAAGGTCATCTAATGCGGTAGCGATATCTTCGAGAGTGTTGTAAGGAGTACCTTCTAAAATCTTCCATATGAGTCTATCTCTATCAAAAGTACCGAATTCTTTTTGCAACGCATCAAGTTCTTGACCGATAGCAGTCATAATCTGATCGACTTGTTGGGTCTTCATGGTTTCCCAAGGCTCGTCAGCGAAATAAGCTATTTCGCTCACTGGTCCTTCACCAGTTGTCAAATAAACAGGGTCAAGATCCGCTGGACTTACCGGCGAAGTTGTTTTTTCTCTAAATTCTCTTTCAAGTATCCACTTAACAAAATTGGCTTTAGTTGTCTTTTTCGGAGGAAGTTTATCCCCCACTATTCCTGCCACTATTTCTGCTTGCTCTATCACCCCTGCTTTATTCAAACTTTCTAATTCGAAACGTCTAGTTTCTATAGTTTGATTTAGATCTAAACCAGCTACAGGTGTATATTCAGGTATTGGTTTGGAACTAATACCTGTAGCACCGTAACCAGTCTGTTCAAGTGTTTCATACAAAAGATCTTGAACAGCTTGTTTAACTTCCATGTAAGGACGCTGTGTCGCTACTTCTTGGATAGACGTATTACTAGCAGGACTCTTCAACCATTTAGGAGTCGAACCCAAGTTTTGGTATGCGGCTTCGTCACGGTCACGAGCGTTACGTCGTTTCCCACGAACATCCGACAACGAAAACGGTGCCCGTACCGTGTTCGGCGGCAACCGAAATTCACCAGTTACAGCATATTGCAATTGGGCTTGGCGAAGTCCATACCCTAGCTTCACACCTTTAACTGCAAGATAAAGGGGATCGCCTGCCAAGTTGAGAAACAAGTCAACAGTACCTGAAGCCATCTGATAGTAAAGAGTGCCTTCAAAATCTTGTACCGATACTGGATCAAAAATGTCTATCTTTTGTTGCGACAAAATTATTGCTTGTCCAGCGCTTCGGGATTCGGTGACATCCCACACATCTTTGTATGTGTCCAAGTTAAGTGTCACGGCGTCGTAGCCGTCTTGTTGCCAGTTACCCGGAACCATATTTAATAGACGTTGTGGTGCGTCCTGAGGTTTGCCGTCCAACACACTTCTAACACCCGGAATTTGTCCTATCAGTCCCCCAGAGAAAGGCATAGTAAATCCACCGGGTTCTGTTTCGCCTCTAGTTTCAAGATCCCACAGATTACCTACGGTTGCTAAAAACCCAAGGGGACGATCAATACCGTATTTGTATACCCGTTGCATATTTTCAAGAAACGGAGTCCAAATAACCCCAGCAGTTTTTCGTATCGGAATCGGACCAGCCCATTCAGGAATGGCTTCAACGGTTGCTCCGATAAGACCTTTTGGTCCCATAACCATACCGAACATACTTTCGCCCGGTGTCATATCGTTTGTCATTGATGCTTGCCCAGCAACATTGTCTTTGAACGATTCGAACCATGAACGAATCGGGGCATACGTCATTCGTTCTAAATTGGAACCTTCACTCTCTCTATATGCTTCAGGGATATGTGTTATACCATCAGCAACAAAATCGACGGCTTTTGCCGTAAAAACAAACGGGGTTCGTCCAATCTCATAGATGCGACTGCCGATACTCATGGCGTTTGATCATATTTTGTAGGAATGAAACCTTCCATTCGACGAACTACGTCTTGCATGTCTGGGTCTGCGTAAGCACTATTAGCCATCGCATAAAAAATATGTAGAACGGGGGGAAGAGCACGAGCACGTTCTGGTGGTAACGGTGGTGCAACACCTGATGATGGAAGTGTAGCGATTGGTTGACCCGGACGGTCTGTGCTTCGGAACGGGTTACCTGCTTCACCGGCAATTGGGCGAGGCCGTCTTGGACCGAACTCTTGGGCCATAGGCTCAACGTCTAACGGGAGTGGTTGAAGCATCTGCGCTTCTTCTTGTTGAAGCGCACTTCCATATTGTTGTCCCGTTTCGGTTTGGACAGGTTGAGTTTTTGATCCTCGGCCTTTGCGTGGCATTATAGACCTGCCAATAGTTCGTCGAGACTAGGTTCAGGTGGTGCAGCCGGAGGTAAGATTTCTGGTGATTCTGCACCTGCACCGGGTACAGCTAATCCGGGTTGGGCTGCTGGTGAACCTGCTGGAACGAGTTCGGCTTGGCGTTCTTGTGCTTCTAACTGAACTTTTTCTACAGCTTCAGCTAATTCCATTTTGTTGTGCATAACAAGGTCCATGATTCTGGCAAGATCGCCGGGAGGGATAACTCCTTCTGCTGCTTGTTGTTGCACAGAAGAAAGCAACGCTTGTTCTAGTTGTTCACCGATTACTGTGTCGTGTTCGAATTCTGGATCATCGACCAATGGGTCGAGAGCCATGAACGAACGCTTCGACATAGTACCCATACCAACACGCTGACCGCCCCCAATGACAAGGTTGTTAATATCAGCACCCGGATGCGAGTAAGAAACCACATTGTCAGTCGAATCAAAGTTTTCATTTGGTCGATAATCTACTCGACCTTTCGCATTTTTGGTACTGACATAGAAACTGCGTTTACGTGAACCGGCATATGCTTTCGACATGCTGATCGCTAATCTGTTTTCTTCTTGAAGTGATCGTGCCATGATTCGTTGAGATTCTTGGACAGTGAAATCTACAACTGCAGATAACACGGCGTCACCTCGGCGCCCTGTCCGAATATTGGAAGTGGATTCCCCACCGAATTCTTGTGGGATTCCAGCGGTAAGACGTTGCGCCCGTTCCAACCGGTCAATCGCCGGATTTGTCATGTATCCGGGTTGCATCTGCATGTCTTTCAGATCGCCGCCTCGGATTATGCCAACTTCGCCGGTAAGCCCATCGGAAGGATTAACTATTTGGGGGGTTTCTCCGGCACGTCCTACAAGCCACGTATCTGGGAACACACCTTTTTGTACAGCGATAACTTCGAGAGCCATAAGTCGGGCCTGCATTTGGTACATGCCGAGAATGCCATCGAATTGGCCTTGTGCTCCGTCGAGACTGATGCGTTGAGCACAAACTACAGGTGTCTCTCCTAAAAAATTGGGGACCCGTTCAAGTTCAACGACTAACGCCTTGTTTTCTGTGGGTTTAGGTACAGCCCACATCGTTGTTTGGACTGGCGCTCTCATACCTATGAGAACTTGTTCTTCGCCGTCTATGTATTCGATAAGCTCGATTGGTTCATCTTCGGTTGCAGTACCATCTCCACTAAATTTTTGTGCGGCTTCTGGATACATTTGTCGTAGCCAACCAAGTTGTCGGCTATAAGCAAAAATAATGTCTCGGGGACGCATGTCGTCAACACCGAGCATTGTTGCCGGATATGTGGAAAGAGGATCACGTAGATGCCATTCGGGTGCACCAAGTTTGGAGTTGAATCGCAACTGGACACATGTATGGGCAAACCCGATGAGATGTCGGGCACGTTTCGATAATTGGAGATCCATTCGACTGTGTTCCCACCACCCGAATAATGCTTGACGCCGAATGTTGGCGTTATCTCGTGCTTTTTTTGTTCGCGGATCTGTGGGAGGACAATAAATATCGGGACTTGTTGACGCAATCCGCATCGCTGTTTGGTCTAAACCTTGTGAAAGAAGGTTCGCTACTGCAGATCGTTCATCAGTATCAAGTTCGGGAAGAGGTACAACAACATCGCCGTTGTAGTAGTCTCGAATTTCACGCATTTTTTGTTTTGCATTATCGTTGACCCGTGAACGTGCCGTGTATAAAGATATAATTTCTTCGACCGTTTTCACTTCTACCTCAAAACTGATTCAGCCTCAACAGACATCCATGACGGACGCCACTGACGATTATTGATAATACTAGGTGTATACAACTTTTCTAAGTTATGTTCCAGAAACCATTGTGCCATAACACAGTCATCTGTGCGGGCACCCGTTCCGTCGGGGTTCCAACGGGTTACTTCGTTGACCAAAAGTAGCGAATGAGGTCTTGCTTCAGTGTTCTGTTTACCGGGCAAACGCACTCGGCCAACACGCCATAACGGAGCAAGCATTTGCACTCCGTATTTGGGGTCGCCTTTGTTTTTAGAATGCGTGTAATGCGGGACAAGTTGGACATTTCGTAACGCCGCCCATCTTCTAAAGTGATCGTATTGGAGAATAAATTTTTGTGCAGCGTTTGCTTCGATAACCCAATGGGTGATAGGGCGACCAATTTCGTTACTGATTTGCCACCATTCTTCGGCTACACCGGTAAACATTTGATTTTCGTGATTCCAGTCAAGAAAACTGGGAGCATCCATTTTACGTCGATATGATTCTAATAAATACCGGAATTCGGTTTCAGGGTTGTAGGCCCAACATTGAATTGCCCAATAATTCGCAGGGGAAGGGTCTGCTGTAGCGACAACAAACATGTCACCGCTCACATTTTGGGGTAATTCCCATAGTCCCCGATCATTATCCCAGCAACCGGGATGTTCTACACCGTCATTACCTGTTCCGCCACTCACCCAAAGAGGATCTACTAATGCATTTGCAGCGTTTACATCTTCTTGTTGGAATAAAACTTCGAATCGGTCTGGTGTTTGAGCTTTGACGTGACGTAATCGTCGCCAAGGTAACCGCCGTGGGTATAGTAAACATCCTTCGGGCCAAGGTTTGCCGGATGGTTTGTGGTCTTCCGCTTCTCCCGTACAAAGCTCTTCATAATGTGCTTTATATTTGATGTGATGATATTTGCGCCATTCTTCAGGAGCATCTTCGGGATCAAATTCGTCCATTTCGATTTCGTCGGGAGGCGCAACCTTATCGAGTGCGTACCGGTAAATGTCGTCAGCGGACATACGTTGTCCTTGGAGAACAAGGAGTCCTCCGGGTTCAAGTCTCGTTTCTGCAACTTCGTCCCACCACCTTCGCATATCTTCACGGGCTTCCGCTGCACGCATTTTACGTGGATCGTATACGTCGTCCCAGATTACAAGATCAAATCTACCGCCAAGGAAACCTGAGTCCATTCCAAACGCAGACCATGTGGGTTCTTTTTGAGAAAGTGGCTGGTCATTGGCTTGTAAAACGGTGAACGCTTCGGCACGCCAAATCTCTGATGAGTCTGGTTTGAACATTCCGAAGTCATCTTGGAGTGTCGCTTCAGCATCAACAGCTAATCCAAGTCGAACATCATTAAGTTCAGCTAAAACCGGGTGTGTTCGGTCAAGTTCGGCTCGTAATCGGCGTGCATACCATTCAGCTAGTCGTTGTGTGGAAGATCCGATCATCCCACGAATTGCACGGTTCCGCACAGTTGCCCATGCAGGCAGAACTTTGGCAAAGAAAGTTGATTTACCTGATCCGGGTGGGGCGTTTATTACGGCATACTCTTCGTATTCTGTTTCGATAAGAGCCATGATCCGTTCTGTTGCTTCAATTTGCCATGGTTGTAAAATAATGCCGAAATACCTTTTCGCAAAGATCTCGATATTGTCATACGCAGCCTGCGCTTCAGGACAAAGGTCATCATATTCAGGTACCTCCGGTTGAATTGTTTTGCCGAGCGCTTCTTGGGCAGCAATATAGTTTCTTGGGGCTTTACCATTTTCGGCATCTCGGCACGCATGGTAGGAAAGACCGCATTCTTTGGCTGCAGCATACAAAGATTTACCTTGACGGCGAAAGGCCTGATAGTCAGCCCATTTTTCTACAGTTGTTGCTTTACCTGATGGCATACCGGCCCCTTATTGGCAAGAATCACAAATCTCTGGATTTTCTAAATCACATTCAATTATTTCGTCATCGTCAAAAGGATCAATATTTGTTCGCTCACCCATCAATTCGGGGTTCTGTTCAAATACTTCCATAAGAGTTAAAGGTTCCATGAGTTCTTCTATCACCTCGGCATATTCGAAACAAAAGCAGTCATCAGCGCAGTCTGGGCAATAGTCACAGGCGCAGTCATAATGGTAAAAATGGCATATACATTCTTCGCTTTCACAATCACACCCGTAAATAACCATTATTCTAAACTTACTTCAATATAGATACATTCCCCCGGACATTCTTCTGCGGATTCAATAACAGCTTCTAAATCATCTTCCTTGAAATTAGCTAACCCTAACGCACCACCCGGATCGTGGAATACATGACCGTTTTCTTGGACATAAGCAAGCCCGTCGTCTCGCATGACGAAAACATCAGGACATATTTCTGCACATAATCCGTCACCGGTACAGAGATCTTGATCGATCCAGACTTTCATCAGCCATCCATATGTCCACAGCAATCACAATGATTGCAGCTACAGGGGCATGACACACAACTGCAATTTGGGCATTCCCTCATTCTTTACCATCCCAAAAATTCTCGCAGCATCTCATTCCCCCATTCACGACTCCGAAGTGTTTCCTCCAAAGCCCATGAACGATGATGTAAGTCGTCTATTTCCCAGCGGAACTCTTCGCCAGAGTCCCGGTCTAGTTCCTCTATCCACGTTTCGATATTTTCTAAACGCTCATCTATTTCGTCTAAGCCCTCCATATCGGCAAGTTCGTCGATTTTTTTCTCTAATGAGTCGAGTCTGATAAGGATTGTGGGGTCGGTTTCGAGTGTGAGGTCGCCCATGTCTTGTTCTACACGGTTTACTGTATCTTCGAGTTCTCCTATTCGGCCTGCTACTTGCGCCGCATTCCAGACAATAACGCCTGATGTGACTGCTACGGACATGATAAGTCCGAGAGTTAGGCGGCTGACTTTGATTTGTTTGAAATCGTTTTCTATGTCTTCAGCCATTAGTCACATTCCAATGCTCGTTGCGACGCCTCGAAGACGCCCCACTGTTCTTCCGACCAGTTTCGCACACTTTCGTCATTTAATGATTCAAGTAATGCCACACATGCTTCGTCAGTGATTGGGGCTGTGGGTTCTGGATCTCCGCTAGGCCAGAACGCCCACACACCAATAACGGCTGCAATAAGCGCTCCCACGATAGCTTTAACATTTTTCAGAATATGTTCTATGGAGTCTCGCCAGACATCAGAACGCTCTGCTATGTCTTCGATTGTCATCGCAAATTAGGAAGCCGATGGTTGCCCATCGTTGATACGTGACTGGTTGCCGTCACCTTCCATCAACCGAAAAATATAATCGGTTTTTTCTTCTTGCAACCGTATACGTGCAGCTTCTTCATAGTCATCAAGTTCATCAAAAGCCATTAGGGTCTTTTACCTTTCGTATTTTTTTTCGGTCTACTACCCGGATTTTTTGGTCTACCCCTGACCGCTCTTGGAGTATCTACTCTTGGATGAGGAGCATTATTCATAGAAACATCAGCAGCGTTAACTCCACGACTAAAACCTGTCTCGGCACGCCGTTTATTAAGCGCTGCGATACCACTCAAAGAATGACCTTTAGCCAAAGCCTGATTCCCATACATAAGCTGTTCAAGATTAAAAACCTGATAACCACTCCCCTGAGGGAGTTTATATGGGGAAGGTGCTTTTCTTCCTCTAGCCATAATCTTACCTGTAATCCGGTGGGTTATGCATCGACACATCACCCGTATGGGTGCCATGCCCACTTCGGTTATAAGAACCACCAATCGAATCTCTAGCACCATAGTTACGACGCAAATCATTCGAAATTTTTGCCTGATACTTGTGACGCATAGAAAACTTGCCAGCCGGAGAATTAGTGGAACTCACTATCTTCCCCTTACCCCTACCCGGACCTTCCTGATAAAAGTTACCGGGATCTGAACTTCGGTAAGGCCCAGTGTTTTCATGTCGCAGAGTAACCCCATACAACCGTTCATTATGTTCCCGACGACTTATACTCGGCGCATCCAAGGACCAACGGCCAGGTGTCATTCCCTGACCTGTTTCTGGGTCAACCCGATCACTTCCCCGTGGCAGATGATCGCCACGCTTCTCATAATCAGATGGGTCATACATTAGACGGTGTAACCGAGATCGATCTTCATAACGTGTCATTGAAAAACTCCAAAATAAAAGGAAACTCCAGAACCAGAATGATACACTACAAACCTACTCGCCGCTAACAACGGTTCGATCGCCCGTCAGAGGGGCATCTGACTCCGTGTCCAGACACGACGGCCCACACCAACAGGGGGGCACGGAGCGACCAGCACAGCACGGCTCGGTCAAGGCAAGAGAGGCCTCAACACTCGGAGGACACCAAGGCATAAACCACCCACAGCACAACAACTGAACCAAACACACCAAAACACCGATAATCATTTGTATAAAGACGGGTGTCTCGGCACATCACCCCTTACCGTCTGCTGATCTGCAGCGAAACAAACCGCAGGCGCCCCCCTCATTCTTCGGGGGTGGCGCTGCCTGCTGTCGCAGACATCGCCTCGCTTCGCTCGTGCGCCTGCTACCGGCGGCGAGACGCCAGAAACCACACACCACACCCCCCCACACACACGCACGCAGACATACCGGTGTGTCTTGTTGTTTGGCGATGTGCCGGTCACGCCGTCTTTGTGCCGTGGCCCCACGTGGCGGTGAACCAGTCGAGTGTCCACCACCGGTTGGCTTTGTGCTGCGTCGCTAGTCTCGGCGATCGTGGTCGTCGTGCCGTGTGCGTTGTTTCGGTTTGGCGTCGCCGGATCTGTGTGCGAGGGACGAGGCAGGTTGTGCTTGCTGTTCTCGCAGTTATCTTGGGCCACGTCACATTTTGTAGCGTGGCCTTCCATTCGTCGTGAGTCCGGTCCCTCCCGTTCGGACCCATCCGGACCATCTCGGCCCTTGCATTTGTTCTTCGTGGCCCCTCCATCCCGTTGCCATCAGCCAGAAGGCTCCCGACTTCACCGGGTTTCCCAGCGGGCACGCCCTCGGGAAACCTCGGTTGCGTTAGCGCTCGCTAACATGAGCCATCCCGAAAAAAAACCGGGGGACCCCGGCAACTTTCCAAAATTTCGGGCCAACCCTCCAAGTATTCGGGTTGTCCCAAATGCGTGAATTTTTGGAAACTTGCTTCCCCACGGTTTGATTTTTCGGCTTCGGCCTGCGGCTCTGGCTCATGTTATCTATCTGCTGTCAACGAGAAAGGAGGGACCACATGAGAACCAAAATGCTTCGGACCGAATGGGCCGAATGGGTTGAACTGAAGGGACATACCGAACTTCAAGTCTCATGGAAGGCCCGCATCACAAAATGCGACGAGAGTGGCCGCAAGAGAACTGCGGAACTGCAAAGAAAGCTCCGAGAGAGCTACGGCGACACTCCAAACTACGAAAACAACGTTCACTACGGCTCGATCAAGACCACGATCGTTTACCGAGACTTGGACGCAGACCCAAAAGCAGAAACCAGTGGTGGGCCGAAGGCGCCGACCGAAGGCGCCTAACCCTCGACTGGTTCACCATCTACGAGTGCGGCTACGAAGGCTACGGCGAACCGTGCCTCTGCGGCTGCACCGGCTGAAGGGAGGCCGCTGTGCCTAGAAGAGATCGTGTAGTCCGAGAGGTCTACAAACAACAAATCTGGCGATTAGATCCAGAAACAGTGCGACGTGGATTGGCGAATATCGCTGAAATACGTCGTCTAAACAATGAAAGAGAGGCCAGTAATGGCTACAACTAAGGCCGAGCTACTCGGCAACGACATAGTTAACTTCATTCGTGAATCCAATCTTGGATTGATGACTGATGGTTGGCGTGACATGCAGCTTGCGGACGTTCTGATCCAAGAGTTCAGTGCATCGTACAAAGATAGTACTGCACTACCTACTTGGTTCCGTGCTAACGATAAAGCGGTGTCTAACGAATACATTGAGACATGCAAAGAGAATGGCATTGAGGTTCGTAACCCAGAGTCAATTGAGTATCGCATCGTCCTGTTCCCAGTTGGTAAGACTGAGACTGCGAAGGGCGTATGGGATCACACAGTTTGGGTTCGAGATCACAGCAACGTTGACGCATGGCGTCGAGTTGAGAACGCTATTGGTGACGTAGTTACATCAGATATTCAGTACTACTCACGTGGTGGTAATGTTGGTCGCCCGATGGTTAATTGGGAATTGATGGCATTCTCACGTCTTGAAAATCAAAAGGCTACAGAGATTGCATTGCGTGAAAACAAGGCAAGCATTCTCTTGGATACACACATCAATCGTAGCGTAGACACAATGACTACAGACGCATTGGTAATCGACCGTTCAGAAGGGCTTTACGCCTAAGGGTCGAGTCCCAAGGTTCCACATCAGTCACCCTCCCGACTGGTGTGGTTCCTTGGAATTCGACAGTAGGTTTGGCGAGTGTTGAGGTACTACCTGTTAACTAAGAAGCGGCTCGGGCATAGGTCTCGGTCGAGTTAAAAGATGTGCCTCGACACCCGTCTTTAGCTTGTTGTTGTATCCAATAACGGTGTGACGTTTATCGTGTAAAGGAGAAATAATAATGGAAGTAAGTGAACAGCAATTAGATAATGCTATCGAAGGAATATCAGAGGCTATCTGTACTGTGGCGCATGCAGTTTTAGATCCAGAAGATGCTGAAATGTTTCTCGATGAACTTAATAAGTATTTTGCTACGTTGAATGAATTAGCGGAACAAGGTGTAACAGCACGGGAACTCTCCGTACTTGCAAAACATAAAGTGATTCACGAATTAACTAGGGAAATACAGCAAGAAAAACGTGATCTTTCGGATGATTAATCCCGTATAAACACAGGCTCGAAGGGGTTATTGTGTTTATTACTGGTACAATATACTGAAAGGTTGCAAGAAAGGGAGAGGGGATGTCTGTCACTCGCTAGCTGGCGGTCCCCTCTCCTGAAGATCTCAAATTGAAAGGGAAAAAATGAAAAGCGTTAGAGTATCTACAACTGTCAGTAATGAGGCTTGTCAAGAACAAAGAGAATATCTTTATAAAGACAGCAAATTAACTGTGTCTATTGTCATGCATCCAGATAAAGAGTCTTATGTTTGGGCTAGTTATTTTGATAATGACAAAACGTGGACTGTATCTTTTGGCAATTTAACAATCAGCAATATCGGAGAAAAAGATTGGGCCAAATTAAATGAGCAAGTTCAACAGCAAATAGCTAACAATAAAGAAGTTGGATAAAGAAAGGGAATGAAATGTCACATAGAATGACATCGCTCGACGCTCAACATGCCTTATATCGTAAGGCTGCTTGGCATGGAATGGGTAACGTTGGACCTATTGATTGGGAGAAAGCTCGTGAAGCTTTTAACTGGTCTGAGGTAGAACGAAGCCCGATATTAATTGAGCATCATGGGGTAGAAGAAATTCTTGAAGGCAGAAATGTTTTGAAGATGGTCAACTATCCATATGCTCATGCTGAAGTAAGTAATCGATACCAGATAGTTCAACATCGGTTCATGGCTGATGATCTGACTGGTCTGCTTATCGACACTGGGCTAGTGAAGACTATTGAATCAGTTGGTACCTATGATAATGGTGCTGTTGGTTATGTGTCTCTGAAGTTTAAGGAAGATATAGAGATTCCGGGTTGGTCAAAGGTTGAATCGATGTTCAACATTGGTAACGGACATGACCTGAAGATACCTTTGATTGCTACTCAGTCTGCACGGGCTGTTGTGTGTGCGAATACTTTCAAGCTAAACATCTTGGATAAGAACGCTATCTTCAAGTTTAAGAAGATGGGTGATCCGCAAGGCATGATGCAAGAAGCTGTTGAAGCATTGTGTGATAGCTATGAGAGACATGAGACATACAAGCAACAGATTGAACGTATGGCTAATCAACTATTTGTTGATGAGGAATGGAACAAACTTGTTGTTGATCTCATTGGTCCTGCTCCATCGTATGAGAAAGCAATAACTGATGTGGTTACTGGCAGACAGTCATCACTACAGGGTTTCAGAAATCAACAAACTCGTTGGGCTAACACTAGACGTACATTAAATAAACGTTTCCACGAAGATCAAGACATAAGTGGTGTGCGTAGTACAAAGTGGGGTGCACTCATGGCTGTTCAAGCATGGGAGCAAAAAGATAAATCAGTTAAGGGTGTGAACAGCAGCATAGAACGTGATCGTAGGCATCAAGCCAACGTGATGTTCGGGAAGTTACCTATGACTGAGAAGGCTGCCAAGATTTTGGTAGGACAAGAATCATGAATAGAACAATCGCTAAATATGATTTGATTACTGCTGAAAATATTATGCGGTACCTTGAAGCTCGGCGTGATGAGTTAGATGAAGAGTATGCGTGGGAATTTGCCGAAGGTTTCCCGTCAGCTAATGAAACTAAATTACCGTATCTAAAGGGTCGTCTTCACGAGGTGCATGAATTATTGGCGAATGTTAGAGGTGATCTTGAAAGCATGATAAAAGAAATGGGCGATCATCTTGGCTAATAAATGTGGCGGAAAACCGTCAGCTAATCAGTACAGCAATGGTTGTCGTTGTGCTTTATGTCGTGATGCTTGGCGTATGCATAGCATTGAGATGAGGCAGAAAGAACGTAAAAAAAGAAAGGGAACAAAGCGTGACACTCCAGTGGTGGAACATGATGCATTTACTAGAGAGCAAATCTTGCGTGCGAGAGAGACAATATGAATCTGTGGTTAGTGATCTGGTCGATACTTGATTTCGCTGCGATCAATCATGAACCACCTAACCCTGAAGTTGCACCGATTGTGTGTGAATACTTTGCGGATGATTGTGTGGATGCTTTGGGGATTGCGTGGTGTGAATCATTACATAATCCACGGGCATATAACGGTGCGGATCATGGCTTGTTCCAGATTAATAAATACTTTTGGTATGAAGTCTTCAAAGATAAATGGAGAGACAGGTTTGATGTTGAGCAGTCAACTCGGTTTGCGTTCTACATAGTGGAACATACTGAGTTGAAGTGGAAACTTTGGACTTGTGGTCGTTATAAATAAAGGAGAAAAGAAATGGAAATAAGAGTAGATATAGATGCACGGGATTTTGCTAATGACGGCACGTTCTGTGACATCGTAGGTGACATCGTTGCTGATGTGATCAGAGACAGTGGTGACGTTGAAGCCATTGTCGCAGACACATTGAGCAATGACATCGGTTATTACATAGAACAACACATGGAAAACGGGTTTGACCTTAGATCAGTGGTAGACCCTGACGATGAGGTATTCATTAACGCTGTAGCTAAAGCCATACTGAATATGGTTCGTAGCTATGTCGGAGAGTGAAGGCAAGCAGCAACGTGATATAGGGATGGCACGAGTAGATACGTCTGCCCGTCCATCCCAGAAGCGTGCTGCAAAAATGGCAATCAAGAAATGTGTAATCAAGAATGGGCCGTGGCAAACATGGACTACTGATGAAGTTCACATTGAATTGGAAAAGATGGGAGTCAAGCTAGATAATGCTCGGCTCTTAGGTCCGTTAATGAAGCAAGCGCAGAGAGCCGGGTTGATTGAACCTGTTGTGTGTGGATCATGCAATAGGCAAGAGACTCGGTTGTCGAAACGTAAGGAACGTCATGCTGGTCCGCAGTATATGTGGCGTTCAAGCCCTGTGTATTACCACCAATATTGGGAACATGACTTAGAGGAAATGCTTTATGTTCCTGACCTAGAACTAGGAGGAGAAGGATAATGGCTGAAATATTAGAGAACCATGTATTTAGTAAGAATAGGAATGAAGAAGGTTATCCATATGACCAATGGTTGGATGGACAAGTCTGGAAACTAACTAAAGGTATTGATTTTAGCTGCAAGATACAAAGCATGAGAATTAATTTGTGCAACGCAGCACGGGCCAGAAAGATAAAGATCAGGACGAGTCTTGGCTCTGACTATCTAATTGTTCAAAGGAAGGATTGATGGAATACTTCTCGATAGACCCACCCGACGACCCGTATGCAGATTTGAGTGAAGAAGAGTATGAAGAAATGCTCCAAGCTAGAGAAAATGCTGAGTCACTTTATTGGGATCGCCGCATTGATGAGGCCCGAGGGAACTGATAGACTGCACGTAGAAAGGGAGAACGATGCAATACGAAACGGGTCCAGCGGAGCTAGCTCTTCGTGAACATATAAAGCATCCGCCAAATAAACCAACCGCTGATGGTTCGTTCTTACGGATATCTAATATCACGACGTGTGATAGAAAACAGGTGTTCGATGGAATGGGGGTGCCTCGTATAGAGGCTGGCCCTAATGCCGTGAATGGGTTTGTTGCCAAGGAGATTGGTAACGCTATGCACGAGCATGTCCAAGCAGCGTTTAAGGAACAGATGCCTGACTCCGAGTGTGAAGTCGAGGTCAGTATCTCTAAATGCTTAACGTCTGGTCATGCTGATGGAGTTTATTATGCATCACCACATGACTTCGGAACTGTCTTAGAAATTAAGACGATGCGTAACTACGGGTTTCGCAAAGCAAGAAATGAAGGGCCGAAGGAAGAACATCTGTTCCAAGCCTGTGCCTACGCGATGGGTCTAGGTCTTAACAAGATACACCTTGTGTATATCTGTACTGATGCGACGCCTTCTCGTTGGAAAGATAGCGCTCGTGCTGGAGACATGGTTGAGTGGCTCTATGACATACACGAATCATTCGATGAAAGTGGTACGTCTATTTCGGTAGCTACTACATATTTCTTAGAAGCTCATGCTCGAATGGCACTTAATTATCTTGAAACTGGTGTTATCCCTGAAGGGTTGCGGTCGTGGTGGGATGCAGAGATCCCTTGGGAATGTAACTACTGCCCTTACTACGACATCTGCGAACAACACGGCGACGTAGACATATTAGACATTATCGATTTAGTAATAAAGGAGACTGATGAGTCAGTTAAGTAAATTAGCAACACCATTCTCGGACAGGTTTATTGAAACCAAACCGGGAAAGTTTGCCGCATCATATGTACCACACGGTATCGTGTCGCAATTCCTACTAGGGATTGTGGGTCCATATGATTTTGCTATTGATACTCTTGTCAGGGATGCTGATGGTACTCTTACTGGTTGCCTCTGCACTCTTACTGTTGAGATTGATGGACGAACTACCTCGATTCAAGAGGTGGGCGAATGCGAAAATCCAAACAACTGGAAAACGGACGGCGCACGGCTCAAAGCGTGTGCGTCGGACGGAATTAAAAGATGTGCTATGCGATTAGGTCTTGGCCTACATCTGTGGCATAAACACGACGGGAACTATGTTCTCGCAGATATTCTCGAAAAGAGAGAGGAAGAAAACAATGAGTAATATATCTATAGCAGGTAATGTTGGTACGGATTTGGTGTTGCGATATGGCAAGTCAGGTAACGCATTCATTACTGTGCCTGTAGCTGTAACAACAGGGCGTGATGATACAAAAGAAACTCACTGGTTTGATGTGAAATGTTTCGGTGATTTAGCAGAACGCATGGCTGAGATGCCTAAGGGTAGTCGTGTCATGTTTATTGGTCGTATGAAACAAGACAAATGGGAATCAAAAGAAGGTGAACAACGCAGCAAACTTTGTCTCTACGCAGACGAAGGTGGCCCATCATATCGCTGGTATCCGAAAGGGAATGATCGTGATAATGTGGCATCACAAGCAGTTGAAACTGTTCAAGCTGCATTTGCCGATGATGAGGAACCATTTTAATGGATGAAGAAAACATTCCGAGCGTTATAGTTCCGGTGTTGGATAATCAACTGTCCTTAATAACTGTTGTTGTGCCTACTGATTTTGCTACTAGATTTCAAATGAGAGCAGCACAAATCATTGAATCTTTTGAACGTCATCCTTTGGAACGTCAAATGGATGAGAACAACAAGTTGATGCAAGCAATGTCATTTCTTTTCCAAACAAGTTTTGATTTCTATCAAGACCACGTGGAAGAACCTGACCTCGGCTTTGAACTCCCACCGGAGATCAGTGATTCGTGAGTAAATCCAAACAGAAGGGGACTGCGTGGGAAACCGAATGCGTTCGGTATCTCCAGCATTACATAGGCTCAGAGTTTATGCGCCTACCTCTTGTCGGAACTAAGGACGTGGGGGACATCCGATGCCTTGACCTACCTGAATTTGTATTCGAATGCAAAAACAGGAAGGATGCCCTCTCGTCCTTATCTCAAATAATGAAAGAAACAGAACAAGAAAGAATCAATGCAGAAGCAGACTTCGCTGCAGCTTTAGTTAAACGTCGGAACTTCGGAACCGGTGGCGCTTATGTTGTAATGGAGTTACATAATTTTGCACAACTAATTAAGGAGAGAATACATGGGAGAAGTAATCAAGTTGAGGGCACCACAAGCTCCAGCTTTTACTGACACCACCCAGATGTTAAATCAGTGGTGGAAAGAACAGAAGAAAAAACCATTAGCTAAGCCAGCCAAAATACGGCACGTGGTAGAGATGGCTCATCATGCTGGCTGGACGTTAGAAGAATGCTATGACGCTCTGAATGTAACGTGGTCGTTCAGTGAGGTAGCATTCGAGACAGCGCTCAGAAAAATTCAAGAGGAACATAAGGAAATGGAAAGGCAAGCCAGTAACATTGCCTCCATATCAGCAACTAGTGAAGCGCTAGAGTTGGCAAAGGAAGAGTCGTTATCCATAAAGGAGAACGCTCAAAGAATGAGAGAGCTAAAAGACCAATACAGAAATCAGGGCAGGCCGGTTCGATAGACCCGGTAAAGGGATGCTGGGAGTGTTTCCTCTCCTTTCTTCTCTCAGCATCCCGCCCTAATACTCACTAAGCGTGGTAAAATTAAATTAAGGGAACGTGGTTAGGAGTAGCCATGAAAATAGCGGTACAAGAAATGCCAATCAGACTCGGCACACAAATGAATGAAACAGCTTATGTAATTATTTGTGACGGCCAGATCCGTGATTGGTATAAGAGTATGGAAGAAGCGAATCGGATAGCCAATCTGTTGCATGAAGATTCAAAAAATCCTGAAGATTATTGATATGGAAATGGATAACTACGGGTCAATAAATTGGGTAAAAACTGACTTCAAAAAACATGGAACAATTGCGAAGTATCTAATCGGTGAATGTCGATGCAAGAAATGCAAGGCCCGTATTCTTGCTAAAGATCCTGAACGTCATTTACCTTCGAGGTACAACATCCAATAGATTCTGGTTACACTAACTCGGTACGTGTCTCATTATCGGCCAACCTCGATCTGCAATAAGAGTAACAGCGTTGACATTGATAAGTCTGATAAGTCATTGTCCGAGTCCGCCTCTTACCACGCTTTTGCAGCTTGGTGTTGCCGCATGTGGGACATGCATGCGAAGTTGCGTCGATCACGTTTCTATTGGGATGGTTGGTAGCCCACGGACGTAAACGTTCGTAAACATCTACTAAAAGATCTACGTCTTGTTTAGCGTATTTCTTCATGGTTGCCCATGCTTTAGCATCACCCTTCATACAACCTGCCCATGTTTGGAATCCTCCTGTAACTTCTTTACCCCCAAGTCCAAGGTGTTCTCCGAGGTGTCCAAGTCTATTGCTATTAAATTTGAAATGTCGTCGTGCCATTTTTAGTGTGTCAACAGTTTGGTAATGACTCGGGGGACCTAGATCATGGTAGGCAAATCGTGCGTTAGCTTTCTTTATATCGAATGCATCAGAGTTGTGGCCAATAACAATGTCAGCTTCGTCTAATAGTTCCCAAAGTTTCTGAACGACATTCAAATCGTTTTCTAAATCTTTAGAGTAAAGATCGAAGTCATTAAGTGAAACTACGTGTGTTTTCTTTTCGCCTTCCCATTTGTAAGAGAAGCAAAGTATGTACCACTCTTGTACGTGGTCGATAACATCTTGTTGCCATTGGCCCCACACGTAAGACATATTAGGTGCAGTCTCAATGTCGAAGAAAAGAATCTTAGCCATACACCCTTATCAAACTGGAACAGTAAGTAGCCTTGCTAATAGAGTACCTTCCCACCATGTTCCATCGTCGGATAGGCGCTGAGGTTGCATTTCTAATCTTTCAATGGTAACAGTATCTGTCCGTGTTCCTTCTTTATAACTAACAGCAGTACCGTTTTCCATTAGTGTCCGAAGATTAGAAAAGGTGTTGCCTGCTACTAAAGAAATTGGAGCACCTGAGTTGCGAGAAGTAAGAAGATCTCGTCGAAGAATTATTGGAATAATTATTTCATCGATGCGTCGAGGTACTGCGACTGCGGTTAGCTGCCAGTCATGAAGGATTGGAGCTATTGTAGCGTCACTTGTTCCCCGTAACAGTGTGACTGTAAGGTCAAACGAGATAGCTGTATCTGTGCTTGTACCAAAATCAAATGTTTGTGGTATTTGGGTCGCCATATCTAAAAGAGTTGAACTAACGTCAGCATTGTTTGTGGCAGTTAAACGAATCTCACCGGCAGCTTCAGATGTGGGGACACCAAATCTGTATTCGTAACCAGTTTGGTCATAACCAATTCCTGCCTGTCTGTAGTCGATTGATGACCGTTCGAATTGGGAACGATCAAGATCGATAACACCTGAACGTAAAAGTTTAGGAGCTACCGTTGACCAAGTTATTTCACCTGCGTTCATGGTCCCACTTGCAACTCTTGTATTGTCTTTTGATTCGTTCTGCAACACAGCATTAGCAGACGCTTTCTTTACACCAAAAAACATTTTAGGGTTACCAGCATTATTGATACGGGTCATGCTGCCAACCAAATCTGTAGCGGTAGCAGACACAGAAGATACAAGATCTGAAGCATAAGCAGGAACAAGAGTGTCGGTAAACCGGGTAAGGTCAGCACGAAAAAGATTTCCGTAAGCACCACCCCACCAAACGAAACGACCGTCAGCTTCAAGTGAGTATGCTTCTCCACCTGTGTCTATAACTGAACCAATCGTTATACCACCAGATTCAACATCGATAAGAGCAGTACGAAATCCTTGTGATGTAGCTAAACAAAGAACAGGTCCGTAAGAAAGGATTGCGTTAATGGATTCGTTACGAGGTAAAGAACCTGCGACTATCGGGGTGACTAGTGTGCCGTCAGTTGAGTTGACACTAATAAAATATACGGTTCCTGTGTTGTCTGTGTTTGCTGCAGCATAGATACCGTTAGGGCATCCTTCTACAGCTACCCATTCGCTGTTGGAAAGAGGTAATGAATAATCTAAAGATGATGTGGCTTTTGCACCAGTAGCATCAAGTTCGTAAATGGAATTGTTTTTAGTTCCGATGAGTCGTCCTGCTGCAACTTTCAGTAGATCAACATCTTCTGCTGCTACTGTCCAGCTACCTACAGATGAACCAATGGTATAGCGTTCAGGTAATGTTGCTCCGGCACAAGATACATAGACGTATTCGCCATCGCTCGTGAAACTAGTGATTGTTGATCCACTGGGTGCCGATGCCCATGTCGGAGTTCCAGCTAGTGGATCAGAAGTATAAGAAAGTGTTGTGCCGTTAGCGACATACAAATACTCTGTGCCAGTAGAAGACTGGACTACTCGGTCAACAATTATTTCACCTGTAGTAAATGATGTTGCCGGTAATGCGCCGGGGGTTTCGGTGATAGGGAGCAAGGTGATTTGTCCCCGAGTCCAAATGTCAACACCAACAGATTCATAGAACCGTCGCCGGTCTGAGTCTTCCTTATCTAAATACAGTTGGCCAGCCCCATAAGACCAATCAGTTTGGGAACGTACCCATGCACCTGTTGTATCTAAAGTATTTTCGCCGGGTTCCCTGCTGTTGTCTCGTTGTTGACGTGAAACAGGAACAGTTGTTCGTCGATAGTCAGCAGTATCTATAAGATAAGAAATGCCGTTTAATTCAATCGGCAACGACTCGGCGTTGAAACTCATCTCGGTGCATAGCCCCATTGGTGGCTACGAACAGCCGAATGACGAGGCCATTGTTGTGGGTATTGTGCAGCTAACCGTGCAGATTCAGATTCCAGTCTTTCCCGACGTCGCCCCATAAGGTCCCTGAAGGACGCTGAGATAGCTCCGGGGGGTACCTCTTCGGCCATGCGTGACGTGCCCTGTGCGTCGAGGAACTCACGTCTGATGGGACGTGTAGTCATCAACGCCATAGCTGCACCAAGCGTTGGCAGATCATAGGCGGTAGTTGGTAGTCCTGTGAGGGAACGATCCTTTGTAAGATCTGTGGTATCTATTGATGTGAGAGGTGACTTGTATAGAACTCTTACTGTTCTGCCGGGTACTGCACCATCATAAAGAATCAAAGCATTACCACTAGCGAACGAACCAGTAGCTCGATCTCGTTTCAGTCGCCACGAAATTATTTCAGGTTCATTGGCTAAAGCGCCAACTGCTGCATGTGTTACTTCATAAATAGAATCAACAGGATAATAGCCACCATCACCGTCACTTGTATCCAAGTTGTAGCCAGCTACCCCACCGTTGTAGGTAAAGGTAGTGGTGCGTATCTGGAACATGCCATGAGCCGGTGACGAAATGTCTGCTAGATCGTCGTTGATTGCAGAAACAATACGATGCGTGGGGAACTTGGGTGACACACGAACAATGTCGTTAGCAGTGTGAGCCGCTGCTGTTGATCCGCCGTAGCCACGCAGCACGTCAATAGTTGTGGAAGTAACTTGAAGGACGTACATCAACTCAGTGTTTATTTCTATAACAACACCCTTGACAATAGAAGATGCGTAGCCTTGAACAAATATTTGTGAATCCCCTACCAAAACGTTTCCAGTAATAATGTCTAAGTCTTCGACATAACCTGAAAGAAGCATGTCACGAACTTCGTCAACCCATATTTGTGTGCTCATTCGAGGATCTCCTGTAATTGAGATTCAGCTTTCTTCCGATTCTCTTCTTTAATAATGTGGCCTGCTTCAAGTTCCCATTTATTTCCGGCTCGAATTTCGAGATCGGCAGCCCCGTCAATACCCTTGGGTTTAAGACCCTCAGATCTAAGTCGTTTATAGGCCGCCATATCCCTTTCTTTGTTTCGTTCTTTAGCTCTAGTCCCACTCCAATCGATCTCTTTTCCATCATGCACTCCACGAGTAGGTGTGGCTGACGCAGCAATATGGACAGAACCGAAATGTTTACGCACAACACCCCCACATCCATTGCAGTCGTCTTGATAAGTCTCTTCAAAAGAATGGTAAACATCTAAAGAAAGACCGCAGTCAAGGCAACGATAAACATATGTCGGCATTAAGTAACTCCTGATCCTACATCAATGGGAAAACCACTAGCGTTTAGTAATGCTATCTCAGTTGCAGTCAAGTCTGATGGTGGGAAGTGACCGCCAAGAAGCCAACGTGTAACCGTTGTGGTATCCACAGGAAGATAATCCTGTACTGATGTGTTATTAATAATAAATAAGTTCCGTGCCCTATCCCGTGCAGAATAATGTCGAGCCAATGCGTACGCTGCCGGAGTTGGTTTGTTGCGTAACCCGACAGGTGGAACAAGAGCTTCTGCCCCCGGATAGAACCGATACATTTGGTGAGCATCGTTGCATGTGCCGTCAACAGTTATGGTTGCCGGAGTAAGACTCGACACAGGAACCGGAGTGTGTACTTGACTGGTACAAGCAATAGTCTCTGGCTCAATAATGTTGACACCAATAATGGGGTCAACTCCAGCAGTAGCCGTAATGGTTGCTGGATATCGGATAACACCGGTTGTGATTGTGGGAGAAGGAACTGCAGCGAAAGCCCGAACATCTACTAGATCAATGTCAACATAGTTGACTGTTAAAGTGGCAGCGGGTAGAGCCGCAACAGCAGCAATAGTCGCTGGGGTAACCGTGATCGGTATACCACCAGTAGCAGTGATAGATGTAGTAACAGCGACAGCCGCCGGTGTAACTTCAACTAAATAAACGTTGCCAGATATAAGCGCTTGGCGATAGTCGTAACTGTTTCTGTAAGCCTGCCCAGATTGACGATACTCAAACTGGAAATTAGTAGGGATGGTTGCTGTGGCCGCAATCGTCGCCGGGGAAATAGTCGTAGGAGTGCCGTAAGCGACACTCGAATCCCTATATGTAACCCCCGACTGACGATATTGCGTCACAGAACAATCTCATTTCTTAACTAGTAACTGATGCCGTTTCAGGATCGCCCACTTTTCTCGCAGCAACAGCCTTACCAATAGCTACAAGGGCCGCAACTCCTGCGACCTGTAATGAATCCATCCAATCTGGACCGGGAACTGCCATAGCTGCAACCCACGCCTGAGCGAAGGTAGCGACGGCACGTTCTAAACTATCTTTAATAAAACGCTGGTTGAACAACTTCTTGTCTCCGTATCTGCATAGCCGCCCAAGTCTTTGGACCAACTACGCCATCTGCAACAAGCCCTTTGGCTCGCTGCCATTGTTTTACTTTGGCGAGTGTACCACGCCCGTATATTCCGTCGGCTAAAGCTCCTACTACTCGTTGAACATGAACAACTGCTTGACTGCGTGAGCCTTTGCGTAACGTTCCGGGGAACGGAACAAGGCCGTCCTCTGGTTCTTTAGGTAAAGTCATTACAGGAATGCTTGTGACCATGTGTCGTTGGATCATTCCTCGAAGTTCATTCATTGAGAATGAGGGATCTACTTTGCGTGAGGTCCATTCCTTGTGGCCTATCACAGCACAGGCAGGATTCCAGTTGTGTCCATCACACAGAAAGGCGCACAACTCTACGAGTGCGTCCATCTGTGCCTCGGGTACATCTTCTCCCAACCCGTCATTAATAATTGAAACACCTATTAAACGAGAGTTAGCGCTAATCTTACCCGGACTAGTAGCGTCACCAATAACAGGATTATTTTGCTGCATCCGTGTCAACACTGACTGTAAGCCACGGCCAGCATGATTAGCTTTTACATTCTCAGCAGTCAACTTGACAATAGTACCATCACGTTTTATGAGGTAGTTGTATAAAGGTCCGGGCACCTTGTTGACACCTCGCACACACATGGCGACTACGTTGTCGGGGTCTGCGTTGCGGTTGGAGGCGGTGTGGTGGACGACTATGCCGAAGGGTTTAAGTGGCCGTCCAGTGTTCACTTTGCCGGGGGCATCGACAATGTTCATTCCACGATAAGGGGAGGGAGAGTGCTGATATAGCCATCGGCCATAACGGCAGCATCAGCATAGAACTGTTGGCAAAACGTGAGCGCCTCGGCTTCAGTGATCTCACTCAGATCGTAGTCGGCGAGGTCGTCGAGGTCGGCTGATTCGGTGAGATAACCAATGCGGTAGCCGTCGTTATCCACATAAGCTCCGGCTTCGGCTGTGCCGCCCCTTCCAGTTATAGCCTGTTCGGGACCTTCTCCGTATGTCCCCTGTGTTAGTCGCCATTTGAGGTATCTCATCGCTCTAGCTCCAGTTTCGCTGCCTCTACCAACTGTGCCTCACGTGCCTCAATCAGTTCGTCAAGGATACCAATTTGTCGCATGGAGTCCAGTTGTGCCCATTGCACACCGCCCGACATGATTTGTAGATTCGTTTGCCGGGTGAGGCGTTTCTGCCAGTATTCCGGTTGTGCGTGTTCGATTTCGTCCCGAGTGTAATGCTCACAACTGTCAAAAATATCTTGCAAGATTGCCATTTCACGTTGCGCGCCCTTCATAACGATCTCTGTTTCTTTCATCCCGAGCCTTTTTTCTTCGGCTTCTAAAGCGTCTAGCTCATCGCCTGTTGCCAAAAGACGTTCTATCTCAACTTCAGCTTTTTTTAGTCCTATTTCCGCTAGGCGGAGTTTGTAGCCGGTGTCCTGTAATTCGAGCATCAACTGGTAATACCTCATCTCGGGGGTGTCGTGTTGCCCGATCACAAAATGGATCAGTTGGTAGCGTGATCTCGGTTGCTGAATTTCGGCTATCGCATCCTCGATACTCGTCATCCTTCGTTTGCCATTCCTGCTAGATACCCCGTACCAGACGCTAGACCGGTGCCTAAAGTCGTTCGTGAATCACCGGGGAAAGCGAACTTGTCTACTGTGTCCTCGTAGCCGCTGGCCCCGGCATAGTAGCCAGCAGTCCCCGAATTAGCAGCCGCTCCCGTGTAGGACCTCGCAGAGGACAGCCCGGAACTAAGGGCTGACCGGGAATCATCGGAAAAGGCGAACTTATCGACGACCGACTGGGTTGGGCCTCCAGATTGGTAGCCACCACCCATATAGCCAGCAGTCCCCGAATTAGCCATACCACTTACCCCGTCACGCCCCGGAGATATTCCAGAACTTAAAGTAGTGCGAGAATCGTCAGAAAACGCAAACTTGTTCATTGTCGTGTGATAGCTCGGCCAGTGAGAACCGCCGCCAATATAGCCAGCGGTCCCCGAATTAGCCATACCCGCCAAAGTATTCCTAGCTGCCGATAGACCAGTACCCAGAGCCGTCCGGGTATCGTCAGGGTAAGCGAACTTTTCCACCTTGGTTTGCCGTGTTCCGCCGGAAATTTGACCGCCACCAAAATAAGCGGCACCCGGAGCGCCAGCGCCAGAAGCGGCGAAAATGCCGTGATCTATGGGGCGAATAGGCATTACTTCAAAGCACCAATAAGCGACCAAGTGTCAGTTGCCGTTTTAATCAGCGTCGCCGCAGCGTACTGACCGTCAATCTCCTTATTAGAATCCTTAGATTGAATAGTGACACCAGACCCCTGAGCCAGCGTTGCATTAGCCGAGCCGATGTTTTGAACAATGATCTGAGTGCCAACAGCAAACGCTACCGACGAGTTCGGCGGCACCGT
>VTLG01002336.1_pt1 | contig 37367 bp, 46 predicted proteins | sample 4694571 | NCBI WGS metagenome assembly VTLG01 (sample SAMN12604809, study PRJNA352737) | marine metagenome | biome: ENVO:00000447; feature: ENVO:00000209|ENVO:00000569|ENVO:01000036; material: ENVO:00002151; isolation source: viral sequences binned using virsorter ...
ACCTGCGACAACAATGCAACCTAATCCATTAACTTATGTTTCTCCTGTTATGGCTACTCCACAGATGAATCAAACAAGTAATTTTGGAACAGGTGTAAGTGGTGGTGTATACACATCAGGTGTTACAGTGCCTACAGGCATGACAATGCCATCAGTATCTTCTTCAATTAAAACTGAAAGATATATTAATGATCAGTGTAGTGAGCTTACTTTATTAGAGGGTCAAGGTGCGCCAGCAGGTTATGTATTAGCATCAAGTCCAAAAGGTATAGAGTACAGTAAAGCTTGTTTTCCTGAAAGGTATCCAGATGATCAACAAGATACATCAGCAGAAGATGATACACAAACTACAGCAGAGCCAGATGGTACTCAAGTAACACAGGCACAGCAAGATGATAATGAGAATAAAAGGCAAGGAAATGATGTATCTTATGCTAATGCATCCTCTGATGTCTTTTTTGAAGATCCAAAAACAAAAGAGAACTTTGTTGCAAAAGTAGGTGGTAGAGATGGTTATGCAGGAGATCAATCAGGGCCAGCTAAAAATTGGACATACGATGATTATTCAGCGTATTTAAGACAGTTAGAAAGTGGTGTGGATAATATTTATGGCTCTATACCAATTGTGAGTGACTTAGTTAAAAAAAGACACAAAGAAGTTTTAGAGTCAGCTAAAGAAAGACTAACATCTGGTTTAAATTCAAATGGTAAAACATTAAGTGTTAATGAAAGAATAGTATTAGAAAATGTATTATTACATGAGGAAATAGGTGGTCTACGTTCTTTGTTTAATTTAGCTAAAGATGAAGAAATAGGCAATATTAATGATTTACTAGAATTAGATAAAGAAATGCAAACAGCCGATGGTGTAACTTATACAATAAAATATATAGGAATAGATAAAGAATACAATGGTGTAAAAGCAGATAGGTACGGCTATGTACGAATTATTGATGGTAAAGCTGTTGATAGTAGTAAGTTAACTAGTGTATTAGCTGATGCATCTTTTAGAAGTGTATATCAAGATGGAGCTAAATACGATAGTAATGCATATAGAGATTTTCTAGCTACAGGTATTGCAACTGTAACAGATTTAGCAGGCAATCAGCATTTGGCAAGAATTAGAGGTGACTATTATTCAGTAGGTGGTATTTTAACACCAATAAAAGATATAATGGAGGAGATAGGCGATCCTGAACTAGCAATGAAATTAGCTAATAATCCATCATTACTATTAGGATATCTACCTCCAGCGTTAAGAAGTGACGGTAAAGTTCCAGAGGAACAAGAGCCAGGATATCAGAAACCTGATTTTGGAATTAAACCAGGCATAGATCAAGGTGGTTTTATAAGACCAGATCCAACAGATCCTTTTGCTGGTTCGTTTACAATAGACTTATTTGATGATAATTATGAAACAGCGTCAGGTGTTGCTACTGCCACTTATGGTTCAGATACATCAACAGAAACATCAGATGTTGGACCAGGTTTTACTACTGGTGATACCTCGCCTCAAGTAGCAGGTGACGTAACATCAATTAGTCCAACATTAGCTTCATCAGTTAATCAGACTAATGATTTATTTGAAAGTGTTGGAGAAGGTATAACAACTACAGGTTCTGGAGCAGATGTTACTTCAGATGATTATGAAACAGCGTCAGGTGTTGCTACTGCCACTTATGGTTCAGATAAACCAAAAGCTGATGAATCATCTGGTGCGTTTAAAGATGACGAGCCAGGTTATGAAAAAGATGACGAGCCAGGTTATGAAAAAGCTTCAGGTGCTTCTACTGCTACTTATGGTTCATCAAAATCTTCTGACGATGATGATGATGATAAATATGGTGGAACAAAAATTACAACACCAGGATCTTATGGTGGATATTCAGGCGTACCAGGTGGTAGAGCTACAGGTGGTGCGATTATGAAAAGAAATAAAAAACAAACAATCCAAATGGAAAAAGTAAAAATATAACACCTTATAGCTACCCAACAGATTGGCCCTATTAAAAGGAGATAAATATGCCAGAATTAGAAAATGTAGAGCAACCTAAAGTTGCAGGATATATGCAAAGAAAGCATATAAATAAAAATCAAAAAAGAATAGAACAAGAGGAGAAAGAGTTAGCTGAACTTATGTCTAAGAATAAAGACAAAGCAGAAGTTAAAGAAGAATCAAAAGAAGAGACTGAAGTTCAAGAAGAAGAGCCTACAACAAAAGAAGAGCAAACTTTTAAGAAAAGATATGGTGATTTACGTAGGCACTTATCTCAAAAAGAAAAAGAATGGTCAGATAGAATTACAAATTTAGAAACTCAATTAGAGTCAGCTACAAAGAATAAATTAGTTTTACCTAAGTCTGATGCTGAAATAGAAGCTTGGGCAAAAAAGTATCCTGACGTAGCTAGTATCGTTGAAACAATTGCATCTAAGAAAGCTAAAGAAAATGCTACTGAATTAGATCAAAGAATGCAAGAGTTAGAAAAAGTTAGAGAAGATGCAGAGTTAAAGAAAGCTGAAGCTGAATTACTTAAATATCATCCTGACTTTAACGAAATTAGAGAACAAGACGAATTTCACGAATGGGCAGAAGAACAACCTAAATGGGTTCAAGATGCTTTATATGAAAATTATACAGACGCAAAAGCAGCATCTAGAGTGATTGATTTGTATAAAACAGATATGAATAAATCTAAATCTAAAAACACAGCAGCTTTTGCAGTGTCAACGAAAAAAGGAAGGACGACTCCACAAGCCGATGAAACTTCATCCTACCTTAGAGAGTCTCAAGTAAACAAGATGACAGACAGAGAGTATTCTCAAGCAGCTCCACAAATCATGGAAGCTATAAAATCTGGTAAGTTTGTTTACGATGTATCAGGGGGCGCACGTTAATTAACTATTGACTTTATGCGTCTTTTGAATATAACTATAACATATCAAACACATAATAAGTTAGACTACCCAACTACTATAGACCCACACTGTGTCACTCTATAAAATTGGCCCTCTCTTATCGGTTTGCTTTTATTTAGCCTATGAAGGAGGATTAATCATGGCTTTTTCTACAGCTGCAGGTTATGGGAACTTACCTAATGGTAATTTCAGTCCTATAATCTACTCCAAACAGGTACAGCTTGCATTCCGTAAGTCGACTGTTATTGGAGATGTAACTAACTCCGATTATTTCGGAGAGATTGCGAATCAGGGGGATACGGTTAAGATTATTAAAGAACCAGAAATCTCTGTTAGCGCATATGCTAGAGGCACACAAGTCTCTGCACAAGATCTAGATGATGAGGACTTTACTCTTGTCGTTGATAAAGCTAATTACTATGCTTTTAAAATGGACGACATAGAGGAAGCACATTCTCACGTTAACTTTATGCAGTTAGCAACAGATCGTGCGGCTCATCGTTTAGCTGATCAGTATGACCAAGAAGTGCTTATGTACATGACTGGTAATACACAAAATGCATTACATAGTAATGTGATTTCTGGAACTGCAAATACAGATTCAGGAACTGTTGCTGTATCAGCAGCAGGAACAGACGGTATCTTAACAGATATGGAATTAGACGCTAGTGACTTTAACAGTGGATCTAGTGGTAATGCCATTGTGTTAGTACCTCGTGCAGGTGGAGCAACTACGCATAATACAACAACTGCGACAACCAACCCACTTACATTAATTGCACGTATGTCTCGTAAGTTAGATCAACAAAATGTTGACACTAACAATCGTTGGTTGATAGTAGATCCAGTATTTATGGAAATTTTAAAGGACGAAGATTCTCGACTTTTAAATGCTGATTTTGGTGGGTCAGGTCTACAAAATGGACTTATCTCTGATAACCTACATGGTTTTAGAGTTTATTCGTCTAACAATCTACCAGTTAAAGGAGATGGGCCAACAGGTACAACCTCAACAGGAAGTACACACTTTGGTTACATTTTAGCAGGACACTCTTCTGCTGTTGCTACAGCCGAACAGTTAAATAAAACTGAAACATATCGTGATCCTGACTCATTCGCAGATATCGTGCGAGGTATGCATTTATATGGCAGAAAGATCCTTAGACCTGAAGCTCTTGTAAATGCTATCTACGTATCTGGTATATAATATAGGAGGAATTGAATATGGCTTTAGGTGATAATACAACTTCTCCTGCGAGAGGAATGTCTGGAAGAGGAAGACAACCTTATTTTATTCAGCACGAGCTTAATTTTGCAACTGCTGTTACAGATAAGGGTACTGCTCTTGCGGCAAATGACGTTATTCCAGGTTTAACTATTCCTGCGAACACTGTCATACTTCATGCAGGTTTTGAGGTAACAGAAGCACACGCTGGTACTTCTACTGATGTGGAGCTTGACTTTGGTATCACAGGTGGAGACCTAGACAACTTTGTTGACGGTTTTGACTTTGATGCAGCTTCTGTAGGTGCTTATGCTCCTACTCCTGCAGCTTATGCTCCAGTTATTGTTGGGGGTACTTCAGATACTATTGACATTGAAATTCAAGCAATGACAGGCACAACTACTGGTGGTAAAATCAGAATGTTTGCTGTATGCATGGATATTGATGACGAAGGGTCAAAAGCAGCTGATGAGGTTGATAGAAATCAACTTTCATAGTTGTTTATATGAACACAAAGGGGGCGAGGAAACTTGCCCTCTTTCTAGCATATAAGAGGAAATAAAATGGGTGTTACAACTGCAATGTGTACTTCTTTTAAGAGTGAACTCTTAGGTGGAACACACGATTTAGATACAAATACAATTAAACTTGCCTTGATTAAATCAGGCGAGTCAGGAACATATGGTGCAGCTACAACTAATTATTCAGATGTAACAGGTAACTCAGATGAGGCATCTGGTACAAACTATTCGACAGGTGGTAACACATTAGGTAGCGCAGCCATTAGTACAGATGGTACTACAGCAATATTAGATTTTGCTGACACAACTTTTTCAAATGCGACTGTTTCAGCATCAGGCGCAATTATTTATAACTCAAGTCAAAGCAATAAAGCTATAGCTATTATTAGTTTTGGTGGAACTGTAGCATCTACAGCAGGTGATTTTACTGTGTCATTTCCTGCGGCTGATGCAAGTAATGCTATTATAAGAATAGCTTAATATGTCTACCTTTGGTGCAAATGACGCACTGTATGGTACAGGTACGTATGGTACAGCACGATATGGTAGGGTAACACCAGTAATATCCATATCAGGTGTCGTAGGCACAGGTGCGATTGGAACTGTTGAAGTAAAGCTTGATACTACTTTAACAGGTGTAAGTGCCACAGGTATAGTAAATGATGTAGAAGAACAACCAACAGAAAACTTAGAAAGTGTTTCAGCTACAGGTTCAGTAGGAACTGTTACACCCTCTGCAAATAGTTCGCTAACTCTTACAGGTGTTGAAGGTACTTCTGCTATTGGTACAGTTGAAGCACAAATAAATACATCAATTAGTGGGTTTGGCGCAACAGGAAGTGTAGGAACAATTACAGCAACAGCATCAGCAGCTGTGATGGGGGCATATAATCCTAATATAACATCACTGTTATTTTCTAAGGTAGCAATTTTAACAGCTTCACAAACATCGGCAGATACTAGAATAGCTGAAGTAGTAGGAGCATCTCTTGCTCAACAAAATTTAGCATCTTCTAGAGTGATTGCACAAGTATTAGATGCAACTGGATCAAGTGGTACAACAAATGAAACATTAGCTTTTACTGGTGGATCACAAGTTTCAGGCAGTATTCAAGGTGCAGTAGGATTAGGACGAGCAGGAACATTAACAACAAGTGCTACAGTCTTTGATTTTGAGGCAGTAAAAGAATTATATAGTAGAAGAAGAACAATATTTATAGCGAGGGCTGCTTAAATGTCTACATCAGCAGAAAGAACAGCTTTAGTGGCTAGTGAGAATAGAGTAGTTTATATAGAGAGACAACCAACTTCTTCTGAACGTACAGCATATGCAAGTGAGGAATAACAATGAGTTTTAGATGGCCTAGTAAAGATCCAGATGAGACATTAGATTATAGTGTAGATTGGTCAAGATTTTTAGCATCAGCTACAATTGCTTCAGTTACATGGGCAGTTAAATCCTCAAGTTACACAACACAAACAACTTTAGGTGCAGGTCAAACTTTAACGACTGCATCAAGTAGTGCTGTAACTGATTCAATTCAAAATGTATCACAAACAAATACACCCACTGGTGCAGCTACTGTAGCTACTATTAACATAGCAGGTGGAACAAACAATGAAGAATATACATTTTTTTGTACAATGACAGACTCTACAGGTAGCACAGCGCAAAGAAGTATTAAATTAAAAGTTAGGGAGAAGTAATGGCTTACGATTTTTTAGGTTTAACAAATGATGTTAATAGAAGATTAAATGAAGTTGAACTAACGTCTTCTAACTTTGCTACAGCCACAGGTGCATATGCTTCAATTAAAGATAGTATTAATTCTTCTATTCGTTATTGTAATCAGCATGAACAACAGTGGCCTTTTAATCATGTAGAGCAAGAAGATACACTAACAGCAGGTGAGGTAAGATATGCCTATCCTACAGATGCTAAGACAATAGACTTTAATAGCTTTCGTATAAAAAGAAATAATACATTAGGTAATGACACTAAAAAACTAACTCTAATTGCGTATGAAGAATATTTAAATAAGTTTTTAGACTACGAATATAACACTTCAGATACAGGAATTAGAGGTGTACCTACAAATGTATTTCGTGCGCCAAATCAAGAATATGGCGTAGTTCCCCCTCCAAACAAAGCATATGAAATAGTATATGAATATTACAGACTTCCTGTAGACTTAGTCAATGCTACAGATGTTCCTGCATTGCCTGAACAATTTAGACACGTTCTTGTAGATGGTGCAATGTATTATGCTTATTTGTTTAGAGGTAATACACAAGATGCTCAAATACTTCAAGGTAAATTTCAAGAAGGTATTAAGAATATGAGAAGCTTGTATATTAATAGATATAATTATTTACGTTCTACAATGTTATCACAAAATGAGACTTATACACCTGTTTTAAGGGTAAACTAAAATGGCTACATCTTGGAGTACATACCCTATTGAGTTTAAGGGTGGGCTGATTACAAATATGAGTCCATTACAACAAGGCATTAATGCTCCTGGTTCAGCTAGAATATTAAAAAACTTTGAGCCTTCTATAGAGGGTGGTTATAGAAGAATATTAGGTTTTACTAAGTTTGATTCTAACATTGTACCTCCATATGGTAATCCTGTTGTACATGGTGCATCTCAAACAGGAACAACATTAATTATAGCTGCTATTCATAAAACACCTGAAGCAGGTGATACATTTACAGTAGCAGGTATATCAGGAACATATACAATAGCATCTGGTGGTGTATCTTTTGATGATACAAATAACAGAGCCACACTTACATTAACAGGTGCATTAGCTTCAAGTCCTGCCAATGGTGCGTTAGTAACTTTTGCTACCACAACAACAAGTCACCTTATTAATGGTGTAACTAGTTGGGAAGATAAAGCGATTGTATCACGTAACAATGATCTGTTTAAAACTACAGGATCAGGTTATACTAAAATAAATAAGCCTACTTATGGTACAGTTTTAGTTAATGGTGGAAGTCAAAGTGGTGGCACACTAGCAGTAGATGGTTTAACTTCTGCTCCTCAAGCAGGAGATGTATTTACGATAGCAGGTGTAGATAAAGTATACACAGTTACAGCAGATGCAACAGTTAGTTCTGGTGGATCTACATTAAACATAAATCCTAACTTAGCTAGTTCACCTTCAGACGATGCAGCTATTACGTTTATAAGCACAGCTAGAGAAGGCACAACTAAAATAAGATTTGCATCTTATAATTTTAGTGGTACATTAAAATTAGCTATAGTAGATGGTGCTAATCAACCAGCTCTTTATGATGATAATACATTTACAGTTTTAAATGATGCACCTACAGATGTTCTTGGAGCTAAATACGTAGTTAATTTTAAAAATCAACTTATATTTGCAAAAGGAAGTACAATTACTTTTACTGCACCTTACACTGATTCGGACTTCACAGCAGCAAATGGATCAGGAACAATTAATGTAGGGGCAACAGTTACAGGACTAGCTGTATTTAGAGAACAATTAGTTATCTTTACTGAAAGAAGTATATTTAGACTTGTAGGTGATACAATTGTAAACTTTCAATTGCAACCTATAACGAGAGACATTGGTTGTTTAGAAGGAGATACTATACAAGAAATAGGTGGTGATGTTATCTTTCTAGCTCCTGATGGATTAAGACTTCTAAGTGGTACAGAAAGAATAGGTGACTTTGGTTTAGGTGTCATATCTAAATCAATACAAAAAAACTTAACTTCTTTTATTTCAACAAATACAAGTTTTTCTAGTGTAGTTATTCGTGAAAAATCTCAATATAGATTATTTGGTTTTAATACAAATATCAATGAAGAAAGCGCACAAGGCATTATAGCTACACAGTTCTCTGCTCAAGGTGGATCAAGTGTTCAGTTTGGAGAAACTAGAGGAATAAGAGCTTTTGTTGCAGGTGGTAATTATAATGAAGAAACAGAGTTGACATTTTTTGCTAATAATGATGGATATGTATATAAGTTAGAAAATGGTAATAACTTTGATGGATCAAATATAGCAACAACTTTTGCTACCCCTTTCGTTCCAGTAAATGATCCTAGAGTTAGAAAAGCATTTTATAAAGTTTATCTTTATGCTGATCCACAAGGTAGTGTAGCATTTGATTTAAGTTTAAAGTTTGACTTTGATGAAAAAGATAGTGTGCAACCAAGTAAAATAGATTTTAGTAACACAGGAAATGAAATAGGTTTTTATGGAACAGCTACTTATGGAACAGGAACATTTGGAACTAAACTACAAAAAACATTTGAGGCACAAACAATAGGTTCAGGTTTTACTGTGTCAATGCAATTTGAATCTAATAACACTAACCCCCCATATTCTTTAGATGCATTAACTTTAGAATATGATACATATACGAGAAGGTAATTTAAAATGGGTACAGGATATACAAGAAACGATACATCAAATAACATAGCAGATGGTAACGTCATCAATGCATCTGATTTAGATGGTGAGTATGATGCAATAGAATCTGCGTTTGGTACATCTGGACATACACATGACGGTACATCAGGAGAAGGTGGGCCTGTTACTGTATTAGGGCCAGTGCAAGATTTTGTTGTTACTGCATCAGTTATAAAACCTAAGACTGACAATACATTAGATATAGGAACATCTGCATTAGAATTTAAAGATTTGTATTTAGATGGTTTAGCCTATATTGATGGGCTAGGTGAAACTATGCTTGTGGCTACTGATAAAGCCATACAGTTTAGAGATACAGCTATATCTATCAACTCAAGCACTGATGGACAACTTGATATTGATGCAGATACAGAGATAGAAATAACTTCTCCTACTGTAGATATTAATGCAAGCACAGTTGTTAATATCAGTACAGATCTTATTGTTGGTGATGATCTTACATTACAGAGTGATGCAGCCGTATTAAACTTTGGTGCTGATAGTGATGTAAGTTTAACACACGTAGCTGATACAGGTCTTTTATTAAATGCAGGTTCTGCTATACAATTTAGAGATTCAGCATTAGCTATTAATTCTAGTGCAGATGGTCAGTTAGATATCATTGCTGATACACAACTTGAGATTACTACTCCTACCCTAGAACTTAATTCTGATTCTCAAATTATAGCTATCGGTGCTGATGGTGATGTTACAATTACACATGAAGCTGATACTGGCTTAAAGATGAAAGCTGCAAGTGGGTTTGAATTAAACCTACAAACAGGTGATACATCTGTAGAATCAGGTAATGTATTAGGTAAGATCACGTTTAATGCTCCTAGTGAAGATAGTGGTTCAGATGCAATATTAGATGGTGCAGCAATTGAAGCTGTAGCTGAAGGTACATTTAGTTCTACTGTAAATACTACAAAGTTATCATTTAAGACAGGTGCATCAGAAGCAGCTACTGAAAAGATGTCATTAAGTTCAGGGGGTGCATTAGATGTAACAGGAGATATAACAGGATCTACATTAAATGCTGATGGAGATACTTCAGCAGGTGATAATGCAGCTATTGGATATACAAGTACAGAGGGTTTAATCCTTACAGGTCAAGGTAGCACTAATGATGTTACGATTAAGAATGATGCTGATGCTGATGTCATAGAGATACCAACAGGAACAACTAATGTTAGTTTTGCAGGTCCAATAGCCGTTGGACAAAATTCATTTTCAGGTGGTAGTGTCATAGCCGACTTTCATACTTCTGGTAGTGCTGTAGGCACTCAACTTTCTTTTGCAAACGATCATAATACTAGTGCTTTTCAGCTAGGCCTAGCAGGTAATACTTCTGGTGATGTAATATTTTATAATAATGCAAATACCGACATGGATTTTTATACTAATAATTCTCTTAGATTTTCTATTACCAACAGTGAAGTTGTAGTAAACGATTCAAGTGCAGATGTAGACTTCCGTGTTGAGAGTGATGGAAATGCGAATATGATTAATGTTGATGCAGGTAATGACAGAGTTGGCATAGGAATGATTCCTGATACAACAGTATTAACTGTAAATGGACAAATAGGCACAACAAACGGATCAGCATCTGCACCCACTCACAGTTTTTATAGTGATGCAGATACAGGAATGTTTAGAACCGCTGCAAACACAATTGGATTTGCCACTGCTGGAACTGAAAGAGTGCAAATTGGTAGTTTTGGTGTTGCTGCAGATGCAATCACAAATAAAACAGCTAGTGGTGGTATTACGATTGATGTTGCAGGAGATTTAGTTGTTAATGCTGATGGTGGTAATCTTGTCTTTCAAGATGGTAGTGATAATATAGGAGAACTTGCAAACCATAGTGGAGACTTTGGAGTAAACGCATTAGGGCAAGATAAAGATATACTCTTTAAAGGTAATATGTCAGGTACTACTACTACTGCCCTTAAACTTGATATGTCAAACTTAGGGTTTGCCACCTTTAATTCAAGTGCTACTTTTAATGAAACTAGTAATGACGTAGATTTTCGTATTGAGGGTGCAAACTTTTCAAATGTTTTTTTCGTAGATGCAAGTATAGACGATATTGGAATTAGAACATCTACACCTTCTTCTAATGCTTCTATTTCTGTTTTTGGTGAAGGTAGTGCTAATTATAATGGTATGAGTATTAGAAGCTCAGATAGTGATAATACTAATAAAGGTGGTGTAGCTATACTTGGTTCTCAAAAAGCAAGTGCAAATGATCTTTGGACAGGAGTTGGGTTTTGGGATGATGGCACAAATAGATTAATTACCTATGGTGGTGGTGGTTGGGGTAATCAAGAAGCCACTAAACATTCATTTTATGCAGGATCGTATGATGCAGGTAGTGGTAACGCACCTGAAAGATTTACTGTTAATTTAGGTGAAACTGTTGTTAATGATGCTAGTAATGATTATGATTTTCGTGTTGAGAGTAACGATAATACTCATATAATTTTTGCTGATGCAGATACTAATAGAGTTGGTATTGGCACAAGCGCACCTACACAAATTCTTGAAGTAAAAACATCTGCATCTCCTACCATTGAATTAAATCAAAATGACACATACAGAGGAGCAATAAGACTAGCAGGTAATGACCTTGAATTAAGAAACAGTAGTGGTGTAATGGATTTTTTTGTTGGAACTGACAATGACCATGAAAGTAATTCAACAAGGGCAATGATGTTGAATAACTCTGGAAATTTATTAATGGGTGCTACTTCTACTTTTGATACTCAGGACAATTCTAACACAAGTAATAGCAGGTTTGGTTATATAAGTCCTGCACTTCATCTTGAAGCAAATGGTACTGCGCCTTTACAATTAAAAAGAAATAGTGGTGATGGCCCTATTATTGCTTTTAACAGAGGTGGTCAAACTGGCGTTGGGTCAATAAGTGTTACATCATCTGCAACTGCTTTTAATACATCATCAGATTACAGACTTAAAGAAAATGTATCTTATGATTGGGATGCTACATCAAGACTAAAACAACTTAAACCTGCAAGATTTAATTTTAAGGCAGATAAAGATGTAACTGTAGATGGGTTCTTGGCACATGAAGTTTCTTCTATAGTACCAGAAGCAATAACAGGAAAAAAAGATGCAACTGAAAAATACACAGATGAAGATGGTGTAGAAAAAACAAAAGATGTATATCAAGGTATAGACCAATCTAAACTTGTACCATTATTAGTAAAGACAATACAAGAGCTTGAAGCAAGAATAGCTAAATTAGAAGGAGAATAATATGGCAGCAACAATAACTTGGAAGATAAACCAGATGCAGAGAACAACTGCTGATGGTGGTGTAACTGAAGTCAGATGGGAATGTTCTGGCGTAGATGGAGATGCAAGAGCAGTAGAAGCAGGTAAGTATACTTGCACCTATGATGCTTCAGCGAGTAGCTTCATCAAATATGATGATCTGAAAGAAAGTGACGTTATAGGGTGGATTAAATCAGCTTGTAATGCACAAGAAGATGAATTTATGAAAGTAGATGCTATTGAAAAAAGACTGACAGAAAAGTGTGCAGCTCAAATAGAAAAAGCTAAAACTAAATCTACAGGAGTGCCTTGGTAGAATATGTTCGATCCGATCACAATCGGTGCTTGTTTAACAACAGCAAGCACGGCCTTCTCAGGCCTAAAAAAAGCTTTTCAGGCAGGTCGTGATATAGAATCTATGACAGGAGATTTATCAAGATGGATGGGTGCTGTCTCAGATATAGAACAAAAAGAAAAGTCAGCTAAGAATCCACCTATATTTCGTAAAGTGTTTGGATCAGTAGAACAAGAGGCATTAGAGGCCTTTGCGGCTAAAAAGAAGTTAGAAGAGCAAAGATATGAGCTTAAAACTTTCATACAATTTTCTCATGGACACAAGGCTTGGGATCAGTTGTTAGCAATGGAAGGTAAGATCAGAAAAGCTAGACAAGAACAGTTATATAGAAGACAAGAGTTCAAAGATAGATGTATAGAAGGTGTATTCATATTATTTTTAATATGTACAATTATAGGTCTAGGTTGGCTTGTGTGGTATCTTAAATCGATACAGGAGTAGTAGATGGAAATAAGTATGTGGATGTTCTGGAACATCATCTTAACATTAGTTATAGCTCCTGCTGTATGGGCATTTAGAGGTCTTATACAGGAAGTAAAACGTATAGATATACTGTTGAATAAAACAAGAGAAGAGTATGTATCTAGAGATGAGATGCGAAATAGCATGACTCAAGTTATGGATGCACTTCATAGAGTAGAAGATAAGTTAGACAGAGTTTTAAGTAAGGATTAATAATGGAACAGTTCGCAGGATTTACAAATTCACAGTTTAAGACAATATTAAATAAATTAGGTTACGAATCAAACTCTTTACAGACAGATGAGGTAAACGCATTCTTAGCAGCTAATCCTAATGCATCAGCTAAATTAGGACAGTATACCATGATTGCTAGACAAATGGTATCAAATAAAGGTAAACCTAGAAGAGGATTTTCTCCAGGTGGTGGAGTTGAAGGAAAACAAGCTGAGATTGCCGCATTAGCAGAACATTTTTACAAGACAGGAAGAATTCCCCCTGATAGTTATCCTGCCTTTCATGCAGAATTAGCTATTATTAATCAAAAATATGATTCTGCAACTACATCAGGAAATAATCAAACTACTACACAAGGAAATATTCAGCCAGGTGGTGTGCAACCTACTAACACTAATACTAACACTAATACTAACACTAATACTAACACTAATACTAACACTAATACTAACACTAATACTAACACTAATACTAACACTAATACCAATGGCACTAATGATGATGGCACTAATGATGATGGCACAGTAATTCCTACATACACACAGCCTATAGAGCCTACAGCAACAATGGTAAATACTCCTGTTAATTTAATGACAGAGCAACCAGGACAGACATTAGATCCTACAACAGGGCAGATTAGTGCAGGCGTTCCTCAAGTTAATCCTGTAACTGTAGGTCAGACTGCTATCGCAGAGCAACAAACACAACCTAATGTAACAACAGTACAACCTTCACTTGTAACAGAACAGACAGAGCAAGCATTACAAGGTTTGCAACCAGAGCAAGGAACAGTAACACAGACAGTGCAACCAGCACAGCAAGATACACTTCAACAAACACAATTACAAGCAGCACAACAAGATCAAGCACAGACTGTGCAACCTACAACTTCACGTCAGGTTGAGCAAGGTGAGATGATATCAGGTTCAAGTGTTGACATGAATAAAGTAGAAAGTGCTATTGGTCAGACTGTAGCACAGCAAGCTGTACCATCAGCAGCAGCAACAGTACAAGGACAGTTAGCTCAATTAACAGCAGACTTTGATGCCGCTAGTCCACCTGCTTGGGCCGCAGGAGCTATGCGTAAAGCATTAGCATCTATGGCATCTAGAGGTTTAGGTGCATCTAGTTTAGCAGGTCAAGCTTTGATACAGTCAGCTATGGAATCAGCAATACCTATAGCTCAAGCTGATGCAAGAACAGTGGCAAGCTTTGAAGCGCAGAACTTATCTAACAGACAACAAACAGCTATGTTAGCAGCTCAACAAAGAGCAGACTTTTTAAAGATAGATTTTAATCAGGACTTTCAAGCTAAAGTAGCAAATGCAGCTAAGATATCTGATATTGCTAATATGAATTTTACTGCTGAACAGCAGATTGCTCTAGAGAATGCTAGAATGGCGCAGACAGTTGACTTAGCTAATCTTAACAATAGACAAGCTAAGATTATGGCTGATGCTGCAGCTTTAACTCAACTAGATTTAACTAATTTAAACAATAGACAACAAGCTCAAGTACAGAATGCAAAAGCCTTTTTACAAATGGATTTAGCTAATTTAGATAATGCTCAACAAACTGCTATGTTTAAGGCACAAGCTAGACAACAAGCATTATTATCAGATCAAGCGGCTACTAATGCATCTGTACAATTTAATGCTTCTAGTCAGAATCAGTCAAATCAATTTTTTGCTAAATTAAATGCAGATATTGCACAGTTTAATTCAGCACAACAGAATGGTATGGCGCAGTTTAATTCAGGACAGATAAACAGTCTAAGTAGATTTAATGCTGAATTACAAGAGCAAAGAGCGCAATTTAATGCGTCAAATGGATTACTTGTAGCTCAAGCTAATACACAATGGAGACAGTTTCTGTCTACAACAAACACAGCCGCTATCAATGCAGCAAATTTAGAAGATGCAAAAACTGCTAATGATATGACACAATCACAGATGGATAACTACTGGCAAGAGAAAAGAGACTTAATGAGTTTTATTTGGAAGTCAGGTGAAAATGAAAAACAAAGAATAGCTGACTTATATATGTCTGAGAATGGTGCATCAAATGCAGCAGACTATGCAAGTAATGTAGCAAAAGGTCAATTATTGGTAACATTAGGAAATAGTATATTTGGAGATGGTGGCTCATTAAGTTTCTTAAACCCTCTCAATTGGTTTAAAATCGGTTAAGCATTATTTAACAGTGATAAGTTGCTATCTTGCGTTTATTTTTTTATTTTATCTTATTTATTACAGGAACAATTATTATGTCAAATTACGGTGAACTATTAAAAAAATTAACTAGTGTAGGATCTGCATTAGCTGAAAATATTAGAGGTTCAGCTAGAGAACAAGGCACACAAACTAAGTCATCTTTGATGGCACAGAAAAACCTAAAAGAATCTATGGATAGAATAAGAGACACAAAAGGTTTTTCAGATGCCAATATGTCTTTGTTTAGAATATTTGCAGATATGGACAAAGTAGAAAAGAAATATGACATTATTGAATCTCCTGAAAGTATTGAAGGATATAGAGGCACGTACAATGATACATCTATATTTGGTCTAAACTATGATGAGGAAATATCAACTTTTCAACAACTAGCTGATGCTCACGAAGGTTTGGGATCATATGATACTTTATTTGAGAATGAGAGTAAAATAAAAAATAGTCCTTTTTATGGTTTAGAAATAACTAATAAGACACTAGGTGAAATGTTAGATTTTACTTCTGGAAGCAGTGAATATTTAAAGCACAATATAAATAAATACGGTAAAGATACGACAGCAGTAGGACGATATCAGTTTGTTGGAAAAACATTAAAAGATATAGTCGAAAGAGGTAATTTTGATCTTAATCGTAAGTTTGATGCAGATTTACAAGATGAATTATTTAAATGGTATATGGATGACACATTAAAAGTAGGCAATAGAACAGGTGTTACTATAGATGATAAAATTGATGCAGTTATGGGTAGGTGGCCAGGATTTCAAAATGCTTCTAGAGAAGAAGTAAGATCGGCTATTGAGCAATATGAACTACAGTCAATTACTACAAACTTACCACAAAATAGACCTAGAGGTTTAATGAATAGACAAGAAGGAATATAATATGGAAATGTTTAATGCGCCAGTGCCTGGTGAGTCACTAACAGATGAGCCTAGAAATTATCCGTGGGAGAATCCACCTGAACTTGCGACAGTTAATGAAACACTAGACTTTTATATGGAAAAGCTTACACAGCCTGATGTTATTGATAATTTACTATTAATGTTAGAATCTAAAATGCCAGTTGATAGCATAGCGAAAAGCTTGACAATGACAGGTGTTATGCAAGGTAAGCATAGTCTAGATGTACAGTTACTTATATTACCACCCATACACAAATATCTAACTATGATAGGTAAGAAAGCTAATATTAAATACATAGATAAATTCTCACCTGATCCTACAGAAAGAAAGAGGCAGAAAGAGACAATTTTTACTAATGCCATGTTAAACAATGCCATTGATGAGATGGAGAAGATGCCTGAAGAAAAGAAAGATGAGGGTGATGTTATCATGGAGCAAACACTAGAAGCTTTAGAAGAAGGTGAAGTAACTGAACAACCTGAAGAACCACAAGCAGAAGAACAACAGACACAACCAGATGAAAAACCTAGAGGATTAATGAGCAGAGAGGGAATGTAAAATGGGGTTATTTAGTTTTTTAAACGAACCTGGTGTCCTTACAGGTCTTAATCAAGGCATACAACAAATACGATTAGAGGACAATAATAAGTTTGAGAAGATGCTAGACAAAGCAGTTAACTATGTAGAGACACAGGCTTTGCCATTAATTAATGAATCTAAAAAGATTTTAGCATCTGAAGTAAGAGTGGCTAGAAGATTAGCTGAAATGGAAGTAGATGATTATGTAATTAAAGCAATTGCATCAACAGGAAGAGGTGCTTTAGGAGAATTTTATACATCTGTAATGACAACTAATGCAAAGATGGGTGCTACTCAAAAACAAATAACTGGTGAGGATATTAATCAGGCAGTTAAAGGTGCAGAACTATTTAAAGATGATAATCAAACAATTTTAGATTTTATGACTAAGACATATCTACCTAATGTAGGGGCAGGAATGGATAAAGCATCAGCTTTTGATATATCAGGTGTTAGAGGTAGAGCTTATAAAGCACTAGATGATTATGCAGGTACTGTTTTAGCTGATGGTACGTCTTTAACATACAAAGATTTGTACACATTAGTTAAAGGAGGTGCTTACACAGGCTTTAATTATAGTGGTGACGACATGGCTGGTGTAAACATAGATCAAACGATATTAAAGAAACCTTTTGCAAAACCTTTGGGAGAAAGATTACAAGATGAGTATGGCAATGCTATTACTAACGCATTTACAAGTGTTACTAATCCTACAATGGCAGAATTACAAATAACCACTGATCCATTTGGTTTATTATTAGCACAATATACTAAAAACAAATTTGGAGATGATTTAGCTAAATCTGATGAATATTTAAATATGATTTACAGTAACGCTACGACTGCAGGTTCAGCTTATATTCAAGATGTCAATAAAAATTTATTTAAAGAGTTCAATAACCTTCTTGTGCAGTCTCAAGACAAGCCATTTATAAACGAACAAATAGCAAAGGCATGGGTAACTGTTTTTGGTAAGTACACAAGAGATACTGAACAAAAGATATATTACTTAGATCCTAATGGAGTAGTAGTAGAAAAAAAATTAGAAGAGTTTTAAGGTAAATTTATATGTTTGGACAAGGACTAGCAACACTAGCAGCACAAAATAATACACTTAGTGACGATAAAAAAGTTGACTCCACAGATTTGTATGGTGGTTTTCCTTTACAATTTAGTGGAGAAGAAAAACTAAAGTTAGATGATTTATATCGTCCAGAAAATATGGAAATCATGCGAAACTACATCACTGATGTTTCAGGAAAACAAGCTGAACGCTATACAGATAATCAGGTACATGAGATGTTCTTAACTAGGATGCGTGATTTTGAAACTAGTGACGTAGGCATTATAGATGAAGGATTTTATATAACAAAAGCTAATGATAAGCAACGTGCTAATGCAGGCAAGGCTTATATGTTATATGATAATTTATCCAGTGTGTTTACATCAGGATCAACATTAGATGCCATATTTGGTGTAGCCGAACATTTAAAGAATATATTTAATCCTTTTGAGAGTCCTAGTACATACGCAGGTGTTGGAGTAGGAAAAATAGTAACAGTGGCAGGGGGTAAGACTGCAGCTCAAGCTATTAAAGCAACAGCTAAAAAATATGCTAAAGATGCCATATCAAAACAAGGTGGACTAACAGCATTAAAGCAATCAGGTAAACACAATTTAAAGAAACAAATTGTAGATCAATCTTTTAAAAAGGCTACAAAGAACTATGCCAAAAAGCAAGCATTAGTTGCAGTAGGTGTAGATATGTTTACAGCTGGTTCTTTAGACTATATTTATCAAAATGCTAGAGTTAAAGCAAATGCACAGGAAGAAGTTAGTGGTCTTCAAGTAGGTTTAAGCGCACTCACTGGTATCGTAGGGGGTAGCGTAGAATGGCTTAGAATCTCTAGAGGAACAAATAAGACAACAGCATCTTATAATAGAGACTTCATAAGAGATTGGAGAACTAAAAATGCCCAAACTCCTGTAGACAGAGAAGCGATAGATAATAGAATAGTTAAAGATATAGAAACGTGGGCAGAAAAAGTAAAAAGAGGTAAAAACTTAAAGGATGCTTTAAGAGGTGAAAGTGACGCCCCTTGGATGTTAGGAAACTCTGTTACTACTCAATTTTGGGAAGCTATATTAGTTGGTAACTCTAAGCAAGGCGTGTCAGGTATTGCAAAAATAATGCAAGAAGAGGGATTTTTAGCTAGACTAACACCTGATGATATAGATCCAGATGGAAAGTTAAAAGGTTTTACTGATAAGTTTACTAGTTTGTTCATTGATAGTGCTGAAGATGGAGGTATGTCTCAAAAAGCAAAAGATAGGATTACAAAAGCACTTACAGATGTAGGTGTATTTGATGAAATGAAAAGAGCAACAGTTGATGCTACTGGTAAACCAGTCTTAGTTGATGACATAAGTAAACTAGCTGCAATTTTTGCATCTGATGTACAAGAGGGTGGAAGGACATTAAACTTAGCATCTAGATTAGCCAAGATTGCTAAAGGAGACAATTCATATTTAAGAGCAAAATTTGATGAACAATCACAAGTGGCACAACTTAAATCAACAAATATGTTTGGTAAGTATCTCAATGCTTTTAAAAATAATGCAATGTGGATGCAAAATGTTTGGAGAAGAACTGTTGTATCTGCATTACAAACAAGTGTTTTAAACTTAAAAGGTTACAAGGCGGCAACTGCTATTAATGCTTTTGCTGATGTAATGCTTATACCCATAGAGTACACAGTAGCTCTATCTAAACTTGCAATGGGAAATAAAGAAGGTGCTTTAAGAAATTTACAAAGAACTAAAGATATTAGGGAAAATCAAATAGAAAGATTACGTAATTTTTTAGACCCTAACTCTACAAAACAGATGTTTGAAGACTTAATGAAAGTAGACAAAAGAACAGCAAGAGTTTTAGATAAAGCGATATCTGGAGGACTTGAAGGTATTAGTAATTTAGAAGAAGTTGCAAAAAAGTTTGATTTAAATTTAGAGAATAAAGTACAGAATGTAGCATTTAAAACAGTAGAGGGTTACGCTAACGCAGCTCAAAAGCTAATGTTAGTAGATACTGTAGATAAGTTTATGAAATCACAAGCCTATCTAGGTAATTTGGATATGGCTATTAGAGAAAATATTACTGGAATGAATTTTAAAAAGTTATCTCAGTTAAGCCAGAGAGAGCTAAGTGAGATTCTTGTTTCAGAGGAGTTTGTTAATGCTACAATTCAAGCTACTAATGTGACTTTATCTGATATATTCAGTAAAAGTTATCGTTATGTAGGAGAATCTGATACCTTACTAGGCAAGACTCGATATTTAACAGATGTTGCTGGTCTCATTGAAAGATGGGGCAATATTCCTGTCTTAGGAACTGCTTTTCCATTTGGTAAATTTTTTAATAATACAGTAGCATTAACTTATGATGTAATAGGTGGTGGTCAACTTGAATTGGCTCTTAAATTATTTACAGCAGGAAAAGTAGATTACACTTTAAAGAGAAGAGCATCTAAAGGCTTCATAGGTGGAGGAGTTGGTGCAACAATTTATGGTACTACTACGGCTCTCAGTGCAGAAGAAGATAAAAGTGCATTATTAGAGACAGCAGGTGGTGGATTAATGCTTAAAGATCCATTAAAACTAAGCACAACAGATAAAGAAGATGATTCAGCCTTAGGCATTATGGATCAAATACTTGCAGGTGCTGTAAACTTTACAGGTCTTGGTAACTCATTGGAAAGAGATTTAGAAAAACAAAGATTAGGATTAAATTGGAATGAAGAATTAAAAACTAATGGTAGTATTATAGACATTACGTATGACTTTCCTGCATCTCAGTATGCTCTGGCAGCAAGACTGATAAATCTTAAAAAACAAAGTAGAGAAGCACTGCCAAAAGAACTCGTATCTGCTGCTACTGAACAGTTTTTATTTGGTCAACTCAGCAGAAACTTAGGTAAATTTGGAAATATTGGCCCACTATTCGGTGATATATTAGATGCTGAATCTGATGGCGTTAGTTCTGATAGAATCAAAAAACTATTAGCTAGAGGGCCAGGATCATTAGCATCAGCTAGTATAAGTGGACTATTTAGACCATTTGATGCTGCTAACAGAATAGCAGGTTATTGGCTTGGAGAAGAAGCAGAGATAAAAGATGCCAAACAAGGTGATACTTTAATGTACGACTCAGGTAGATATCTGCACAATATATTTGAAATATTAAATGGGGATAGCAATCTAGCTGAAAAAAGAGAAATGACTCGTGAAGGTAAAATATATCCTACATCACCTGCTTCTGATATATTTAGTGAAAGAACATTACAACCTAAAACATATACAGAATTAGCATTGTCAGATGTTAATCTAAAAGGATGGGCGCAACAATTAAAGTCGTATTATCCTGAAGGGGTATCTCTATTTAATGAAGCTATTGCACCTGTATTGGAGAGGAAGTTTGAAAGATTTGTTACTAGCTCTTTTTATAAAGGTCTTCCATACGATAAAAAGTTAAGAAGAGTAAAAGGCATATTGTCTGAAACTAAAGCACAAATAAAAGAAAGAATGTTAAATGGTTCGTATGGAGAAGATAGTCCTAAAATGGCAAGAGCTAAGTACATAATGGATATTGCAGATACAAAAACATCTATAAGATCAGATGCATTAGAAAATTTGAATTTGAAAAAAGATTTAAGCACAGATGACTTGACAAATTTACCTATAAGCACATTGAGTAAAATTGTTAGGCAGATAAAATTAATACAGAAACAGTATCGGCTAGAGAGACAAGGTAGGATGTAAAAAAAAGAGGGAACAGAATTAACTGCTCCCCCTAGTCACACCACACCACCACAGAGGTAGATCCCTCGCTAACCATGACGAGGGGCGAGTCTATTAAGCGACCAACCTACGAATCACTATATAGTAACTTCTTTAGTTTGTCAAGCATTTTTTCTATCTCTTCAATAGTTTTTTTAAGTTCATCAGGAATATCTTTACACTTGCGTTCCATGAACTTCTTTGCTTCTTCCTCTAGCTTCATATCCTTTTACCTTTTTTAACTGCTCAAAGTAGGCTTTATTAAAACCTCTTTCCCACTCTTTGTGTCTGTAGGTGTTAAGATTATAAGGGTTAATGATTCTACCTGATGTAAAGTCTTTATATCCTTTATCATTTGCTTTCATCTTTAAATCCTTTTAAGTATTTGTATGCTCTATAAATATTATCAGGACTATCTCCCAATAAACCTAAACTTGTATTACAATTGTGACAGAGCCAACCTCTGAACATTCTTTTTTCGTGATCGTGATCTAAACAAAATGCTGCCTTCCTATTGGTTTCTTTTAAAGCTATATCTTCTAGAGTTCGCAAGCAGATGGGGCAAGCGTGTTCGCTATCTATTGGTGGAGCTTCCTTTCGTATCTCATCTCGTATTCTTTTCATGTCTGATCTGCATTTTTTACATTCTGGTCTTCTCCAAGTATTGAAGCCACTATGCCAATCAAATGATTCTAGAGGTAAATATTGATTACACCATGTACAATTCTTGCCCTCGCCTTCAATTTGGTTAGGCAATGCTTTAAATAAATTGTATTGCATCTAAGCACCAATGTCTACAATTTCACATGAATCTCCACTACAAGCTAACGTCTGACTAGCTGACGTACCATCTTCTTTCTCATAATTTTGTAACAAGCTCCAATCTATTTTAGATGGGGCTTTTTTTATGGCCTCTTTATATTCTTCTTTTGTGCAGTCTTGATAAGGTGCTTGCTGATAAACATGATCAGAATGAGGTAAGAAAGATACACCTGACATTTCATCAAAGTGTTCATAGACAAAAGCACCAACTTCCATCCACTCGTGATCACGTACAGTAACCGTACAGCTTGGTTTATGTTCACACCAGTGTCTCTGATATGTAAGCCACAACTTTAATTGATCAATTGCTGACATAGTATTTCTATCTACACAACCACTTGGTGATTTCATAGGGAAACTAAACACTGTAATGTCATTAGGCTTCATAACACATGGTTCACTAGGTACGCCTTGATCAGCCATAAACTTTGTAAGTGGATCTTTGTTATCGCCACGAACTGTTCTTATGTAATACTGTGAATGTCTAGCGTGAATACCACTAGCTGAATCACATAGCTGTGATACTGTTCCACTAGGCTTAACACAAGTTATAGCTGTGCTTTGTGGTATACCAAACTTCTCAGCGTATACTTTGTTTGTATCAATAGCTACTTGCTTGAGTTCTTTTAGAATAGCAGATAGATCTGTTGCACGACTTGTTATTCTGTTGTCCATGATGCCTGTAAGACTGACACCTAGTAATCTTTCTTCTTCTGTATTGTTCTGCCATACTTTTCGTAAATATGGGAACTTAGTCAATGTCGCCTGTGCTGTGCCTAAAATCGTTGCTAGGCGCACCTTTCTAGCTAGGTCATCTATACTATCCTTATCCCTAATTACCACCTCAGTGAGGTTACAGAACTGGTATGGACGCAATATAATCTCAGAGCATGGATTACAACCAAAATTGTAGTCAGAAGATCGTCTTCCATTCTTCTCAGCTTGCTTTTGTGCAGCAATTCTATTGAATATGCCACGTTCACCTGACTTAGATTCAACAAGTGAAGTCCATTCTCGTAAGAATGTAGCACCATCAGGTTTGTCTGTATAAACAACACTATTGTTAGCTAGTGCCATATGAGGAGCATTGTTGTACCAATCGCCTGACTTAGCATGGCGCATTCTTATATCAGATAAATTAGATAAACTAATCATAGCTGACCTACGTACACCCCCCATAACGACAACTTCACCAATCTTACACATCAGACTGTGACATTCGTAGCCTGTAAGCTTACGTCCTTTTGCATTCTCAAATGTGTTGATTGTGAATTGAAACAGTTGCACAAGTGGGCCTGGCCCTGATGCTCTACCACCAAAGGTCTTGAGTCGTGAACCCGCAGGACGAACTGCTGATGTATCGTATGTAGGTATTTCACCTGCATAGAGAAGAGATATCAAGATTCTAAACGCTTTTGCCCAACCCTCTTTGCTATCTTTAACTTTAATACACGTATCTGACTTGTATAGTTCGTGTGGTATTTCAGGTAGCTTTTCTGTGTACTGTCTTTCAACACTAAAGCCTACACCTGTGCCACACAACAATATATACATTGTCTCATCGAATGATTTAGGATCATCTACAGGCAAGTAAGCACAATTATAACCCGCAGTATTGTCTCTATCTAATGCTACGCCTGAAGTCATTAATGCTCTCATAGAAGGCATTACCTGTAGGCTATGTATGGCTTCCCACAAATAACCTTTTGTAGCATTATCAATAGATACTTTACTACTTAAATAGTCCATATAACGTGTTACTGTTTCTGTCCATGTTTCTCTTCTGTTTTCTTCATCTAACCATCGTGCATAGCGAGAAACAGCTATAAAATTTTGATAATCAGTTGGGAGTGCGTTTGTCATGTGTCACCTTTATACTATTAATTTCCATTCCATCTACATCAAAGATGAGATCTTCAATAACTTCTTGTACTGCTTCTTCTGTATCTTCATCTACAGGCAGTATATTCTCTTCTTCGTCAATGTCAAGCATTAAAAATACTTTAACTTTCATCTACTTCCTCAATCATTTTTTCTAAATAAAATAATGCTTTTTGTAGATCCTGTTTTCCATTTTTATACCTGTATCGCCATAAATATTTAATTATATTACCTTGTAAGTAATATTGATATCCCTGACCTGTTGCGGCTCTTATTGCATCTAAACATTCTATGCCATGTTGATTATAATGAGGTGGATTATTTACCATATCTTCTAAATTAGGTGTAAATACATCCTCTGTATACTCTCCTTTGAACTTTTCTAAAGACACTAAACTTGCCCCCAATTAACTTTAATTACATTTCCTTCTTTCGATATAATCTTAGGATCTCTCTTTACTTTCTTTTCTAAGTTATCTTGTTTACGTAACTCATTCCCAACTTTATTAGCTTCTAATTTTTTACGTTCATTATATACAAGCTGTAAAAACTTTTCGTCTGTTTCCATTAATGTTACGCACGTACTCATAAGCGACATCATATTGACAATCATTTCTCTAGTTGCTGTGTCATACTTATTATCAGCAGAGTAGTACATATGAATATCAACATCACCTGTCCATTTGCCCTCATTGTCATCTTTACAAGATAAAACTAAAGCAAAGTCATCTAAGCCTATTTGCATCTCTTCTCCTTTAACCATTTAATAGGGATAACCCTTGTTGCATATTTAAAATCATTCTTTTCGCACCACATACCATAAGTTGTCTTACTACCTTTATATAGTTTACTTCTTTCATTTGTAAAGACAAATCGAATATCTAATTCAGGATGTTGCTTTTTTACCTCAATATGTTTTCTGCGATCTTCACTTGTAAACAGACCTTTCGTTTCTATGATAATGCCATTATCTAATACAAAGTCAGGTGTGTACACTCTAAAACGCACGTCTGTCCATTTAATCTTAAACTCTTCGTAGCGAACACAAGACTCATGCTCCTTTATAAATTTAGCAACTTGCTCCTCAAGTCCACTACGATACTTTCTTTTGTTGTGTCTTCTCCTTTTCATGCTACGTGTAAATACTCAACCATTGGTGGCTCTTTGGCTTGAGACACTTTAGAAGGTAACTCCTGTATGTTTTTCCAACAGTCTAGCTTATATTTGCAGAAGTGACACTCTTTAGGTAACTTTAGATTGCCTGATGGTTTATTGCGATACGTTTCAGGTTCAGGTTCAAAACATCTTTCAAATGGTTCATCGTTATTTATATAATTAATTGTGTCCTTGACACTTTTCATAACTTCTTTTCTGTCCATCTCAGATGCAGACACATATTTAAAATCACCATTTGATTTATTGATGACCCACCAACCACCTACTTTAGCTCCTGTACCTTCAGCATATACTGCTAATTGTGGTATGTAGCCAAAAGAATCATTGCTTCTTAACGATTCGTAGTTAGCAAACTTGTTTTTGTATGACCAGTTAGATGCTGACTTAACATCATCGACCTTACCATTTAATATTAAGTCATACTCACCACTAATGTTTTGACCCTCAATATCAATATCAATCTTACCATTATCTTCAAACTCTACTTTCATAGCTCTTAGTATGCCTTTGAAAATAGATTCAACTACATCACCTAAAAACATATTAATGACAAAGTTAGAGGGCAACTCAGATGTCTCACTAGGTTTGTTCTTATCGAACCACAGTTGACATTTGGGCCTACCTAAGTTTGAAGGACGTAACCTAAACTCTTGTCGTGCTTCTCCTGCAAACTGTCGATGTAAAGCATCTCTAATGTCATTGACAACTGTTTCAATAACCTCGCTACTCATTTTAGTTTTGTGACCAACGATATCTTTTAGATATGCTTGCATCAACAGTTCAACAGGATGATTCATTTAGGCTACCTCATCTTCTAAAAAGGCATCGACTAAATCAATATCGTCTTCAGTCATATTACTGCCACGTTTTTCATCGTAACTTGTAATAACATAAGAGTTATAGTTCTCAACCCAATCGACAAAAGACTGTAGTGTTTCAGCATCTTCAGGATTAACATCTAACGCTTTACCATTTAAAGTCGCAACAACGGTATAATACTTAGCTCCTGTAGCAATCTCTTGTGCTTCTGTCTTGAAGTCAATTGAATGCTGAATAGGAAGATGCTTACGTTTAGCTAAGATGTTAAAAGGCTCACCAGAAGTTTTAAAGCTAGTCCTGTTGTCCACTTCAAAGATAACAGGAATGTTTTCATAAGGCTCGTTTAGTTTCTTGCCCTCTCCATCAACAGGCTTATCAAGTGTAGCGAGGCCAAAGATAACTCTGACACGTTTAATTGTCTTAATTGTCTTTTGCATATCCTCACTCAATGCCTTAAAGTCTTTGATATATCCTGCGGGCTTACCACAGTTAAAGCCACCTACTGTGTCTTTTAAGTCACCATTTAAATTATCTGCCATCGTAGTCTTGACAAAATATCCTGGTGTATCTGTATCAGTAGATTGCACATACCTCTTATACATAAACCTCTGCATAAAAGGACGTATTGATAGTTTAGGTGCGTAGATAATCTTATCATCAGGCATCTGAACAGAGTAAGAGCCAGCTTTGACTACCACTGTCTCTGTCTCTTCACCATCAATAGTTTTTATACCCATAATAGGGGCATGAATAATCTTTACTCTGGCAAGTGTAGATGTTTTAGAATCAGAATTATCACCCTCTGTGCTAATACCCATCACCTTTGACATCATATTAAAATTGCCAACAGTATCTTTTGTTACTAAATTTGTTTCAGTCATTATATCCTCACTTTCTGACTTAATAGAAACTATAGTTATACACTAAATTTCTTTCGTGTCAAGCCAATTCTTTCCTATTTTTGCTTCTAATAATAAAGGTACATTAAAATCAATAGCATAGTAATGGTGGATAATGTCGTGCAGATTTGAGTTTAGGTGTGCAACTGCCGCTATCACTTTATCCACCTCGTTAGGATGTACATCGACTACAATCGAATCATGTACAGTGTTTATCAGACAACTATGTAGCTTGTCAAGTGCTTTTTCAAATTCCAACAAAATAATTGGAACAATACAGCCTGTAGCAAAACCTTGTACAGGATAATTTTTAATCATAGTGAAGAATGTTACGCCATTTGTTCTCCTTTCAACTTGTGGAAATGAATATTGTCTACCAGACGGTATAACAATCCTTTTAGTGGCAAGAGCTTCATCAGCTAATTTTTGATGCCATCTAGCTATGCCAATATACTTTTTATTAAAATGCTTATAATATGCTGCTTCAGCTTGTGTTCTGCCATACCCACTAGCTCCATAAAGCGGGGCGAATGTATGCATCTTCGCTACTTGGCGACTCGTAGGCTGACCTGCTCCTGTAATAACTTTTGCTGTGTAACTATGCACATCAAAGCCTGTCTTCACTTCTTCAATTGCTACAGGATCTTGTGATAAGTAAGCGGCCACACGAAACTCTAACTGTGCAAAGTCAGCTTCAAGTATCTGACCACCTTCCCAACGTGACACAAATACTTTCTTTACAGGAAACGTACTACCTCTAGGCATATTCTGCATATTAGGATTGCGTCCACTAAAACGTCCTGTAGATGTTATTGTCTGTGTTAAACCTACGTGTAACATATTATCAGGCTTTTTAAATGTCTCAATACCTTGAACAAAAGAGGACAAGTACGAGTCAAGAGCAGATAAACGCTTCACATCAGCAATAAATTTAGATTGTTGCACATGATTTTTAGATAGAGCTAAGTTCTCTAAACTATCTAAATGTCCTTTAGATGTCGAAAAGCCATTGGCACTGATCCAACTCTTACCTAAAGGATTAAATTGCAACCCACCTTTAACGCCTGTCGATTCTAGAATATAGCCGTTACCCATACAAGTCTTACATATATTTGCTTTCTTAAATAACGTGCCATCTTTTTTAACTTTAAATATCTTCTTCTCACCTTTGCACTCCTCACACTGTCGAGCTTTTGTCTTATATACAGGAAAAGTATTTCTTCCTATGCAATTTCTAAAATTAGAATTAGTCTTTGCGTACTTAAACAATTCTTCGCCCCATACTTTTTTATCAATCACAATACGACTATATATTAGTTGTGATAACTGTTCAGGACTATTAAGATTAATTGGTGTATCGCCCATGAGTTCTCTTACTTGCATTTGTAGATTGTTTTCAATCTCTATCTTCTCTTTTTCAAACTCTTGTTTCACTCTTTGTAATTCATCTGTATCAACTTGCATACCATTCATGTAGATACGAGTTAATGTTTTGCAAACTTTGTTGGCTACAGTAAGTACAGTATGTAGAGACTTGTTCTCTTTGTCCTCATACTTCTTACATAAGGTCTTATATAAAGCTCTTGTTACTCTAATGTCTGTTTTAAGATAATCAGATAACTCACCATGAGGTATATCTCTAGTTGTATAACCTTTCTTAAAATATTCTTTAAGTGTATCTTGTTTAGTATAAGCTAAATTATATCTCTCTGCACACTTCTCTAGTGATACACCCCCCTTTTTAAGTCCTTTACATAAGATATATTCAGCTAGCATCGTATCATATATGTCACAATCAAAATCAAACCCACAAGACCAGAGCCACTGTAAATCATGCTGTGCATTGTGCATGATAACTAATGTAGCCTTTTTAAGTATAGCTTTTAACTTAGTCGCATCTTGACTTGGCATATCTGCATGATCAAATGTAAACACATGAGGCTCTCCCTCTGTGTCTGCATTACCTAAACCCACCATTGTCAGTGTATTCGTAGGCTCGTAAGGATCTAAATGCAACTTGCCATCCCTAGTTGTAACAGTATTCTCTACATCAATTACTAATTTCATGTCGTCCTCAAGGTATGTAATGTGATTTATCTTTATCTAAGCGACACGTAACTGTACCATGCCACCCATTTAATTTATTCTTAGATACAACAATGTGTCTTATATCTGACTCAACCTCGCCCTCTACCATAGGATCTTTAGATAGTAGCAACATCAAGTCTGTCTCAGCCGCTTTGCCTGTCTTAGATCCCTCTAGCATAGACTGATTCGGTGCAACTCTGCCCTCTGCTTCAGCAGATAGTTGACTCATCCAGATGACAGCACAGTTATAAATCTTAGCTATGTTTCTAGCATGAATGGCCGCTTCTTTTAGGTACACGTCAGGCTTGTCACTGTTACGTACAGCAAACTTGTCACCCATATCTAACACAACAATATCAGGCTTGTAGGATTTAACAATGTGTTCAACCCAATGCATATCCTTACCTGTAGAGTCATACACTTTCAAACTAGGTTTTACTTTGTTATATAACATAAGTGCTTTCGATGGATTGTCTCGTATCTCTTTGAGTGACATACCTGTAGATGCAGACATATATCTTGCACCCACCCTATGATATGCTTCTTCGTTTGTTAATATGATACACTTTGCACCTTGATTTACGAAACCATCAGGGCCACCTATAATAGATGCTTGGAAAGATGTTTTGCCTGTGTTAGGTCTAGCACCCACAAGAACTAGATGACCACCACTGATGCCCTCAACCTTATCTTTTAATGTGACTAGATTAAACTTCCACTTAGCTTCTAAGTCATTGAGTCTTAGTAATGTCTCCATACTAATATCTGCCCAATCTATTTTCATCGTAGGCAAGAAATCATCGTTGTGATGATCAACGATACTTCTCAATGGCTCAAGTGAGTTAGTTGCACCGTTAATGTACTCAAAGCCTATGTTAGCAATCTCCTCACCTAACGATTGCCTGAACAAACTAGATAGCACATCTCGTGCTACCTCTTGCGACATAGCCTGTGTTTTTTCTAGCTTATGAAACAAACTTGTGTACATCTGTTTGTTAGCAGTTGTCATCGTAGGATTGTGTGACATAAACAAAGCCACAATCTCATCAACTGTTAGATTCTTTTTATACTTCTCCATTGCGAGATCGACAGTCTGTTTAATCTTGCGTATCTCTTTTGAGAATATTTTATCTGGACACTTCATACCTTTATGGTCTTTGTAGAAGTCCAAATTCATTAACGATTTAATAATACTTAATTCCATGATGCAATAGTCCTTCTGATGGTGTTCATATCTGTGTCCTTTTTATATTTAATGTCATCGACTAAATTAATAGCTACAACGTCATCGACATAATTACGCATTTCTTTTGTAAATGCAAGTGTTTTCTTTTTTGCGTCAGGATCTAAAGCAATCATAACTTTATCATACCTTTGCATAAACTCTTTATGTGCGTAACTTAGAGATGTGCCTAGTATCGCCACACCTTCAGCTTGAGGGAAGGACATACTCACTGTAATAGCTGACACAACATCTTCAACAAGCACAGCTATGCTCTTCTTCTCTGTAGGTTTGAGAGTGTAATGAAGTGCCTTACCACCATACCTTAACCACTTAGGCAACGTCTTGTACAAACTACGTCCAATGGCATCGATCATTACACCCTCTTCGTTGTAGATAGGAAACACAGCACGATCATCTTTAATATCGTACAATACTTTAGCATCTACAGGAATATTCCATCTATGTAAAAAGTATATCATTCTTTTATCTTCAATAGCATTTGTTACATAGACAGGTAACACAAAAGCTTCCTCTTTAGGTTGTGACTCAGACACTCTAGATAACATACGAGAAATATCTTTTCTGTCATATCCTGAATGCACCTTGCCACGAATATAGCAACTAAGTTTGTAACAGTTATAAACAATATTACCATCTATCTTTGTCGCAGTAAAAGTGTTACGACTTCTACATGAGGGGCAATCCATTCTAATGCTTTCACCCTCACTGATATGTAAATCATTTATAAATGTATTTAAAGACATTTAGATGCTCCATTATTGTATTACAATTGTATATCGTAAGTGTTTTCAATTTGTCAACCCCCCACACATTAATAATTTAATGACTGTCTCTTAGATAGCGCACTTTTAGATGCATTTAAGGTGTGTTTTATGTAAGGAGTCACCGATTGTAGGTTCTGATGACCACTTACAGACATGATTTGTGTAATATCTACACCTGAATCCACCATCTCTGTGATTCCTGTCCTACGCATATCCATTACGTGTAACTCCATAGGAAGCTCACACACAGCCTTTATCTTATTTGCAATGAAAGACACTTGAGTTGACGTATATGGCCTGTATACCCCTTTAAATGGGCGTACAGAGGGTGCTACGTATTCTTGGAAGCCAAAGTCCTCATTCTGCTGTGTCAACATACGTGTTAGGTTATCAGAGATAGGCAAGAAAACTTCTGCCCTACGTTTAGATTGTTCTAGTGTTAGTATTTGATCATCAAAGTTGATGTTTTTCCATCTTAGAGTACGCATATCACCCACTCTTTGACACCATTCGTAAGCCATATGTGCAATCAGTCCTATGTTTCTCCATCTCCACTTGCTGTAGGCAGTATTTAGGAACAATTTGACCTGTTCTTTTGTCCATGACACCTTTCTAGCTCGTTCTTGTTGCCTTTCAATGCCTGTGAGAGGGTTAGTTGACACAATATCGTACTCAATTGCTACATTAAGCACCTTTCTAAGCACAGAATGACTCATATTAGCAGTTCGCACCCCTCTTTCTAGCCATTTTTCGTATGCTAACTTGATGTGTTGCCTAGATAACGCACCTAATTTAATATTACCTAGCATCAAACCTGTATCAATCTTTACCATTAATGCTGAATTAACAACATTGCAGTAATCTCTCTTAGTTTGCTCACGTAATTTATTAAAAGAGTTAGTTGTCTTATAAAACATGAATAAAGCATGAAGTGTGCTTTTGTCAGTTGGTATTTTCCTTTTCATATTGTCTCCTTTACACTCGTTCTGCCCCAGAGCAGAACACATTAGAATGGTGGCTCTGTATTTTCATCAGATGGTAGCCATATGTTGTACTCTTGCAACAGTTTTTCACTTTTTACAGGTACAAGAGGTGTTCTCACACCAAATTCGTCTAAAAATATCCTTAAATCATAAGGTATATCAGTATTTTCTGATTTGTCAATGGTATGTGTATGATTTTGTTGTAGATAATCCATCATTTACTTCCAAATCTAATTTTTTATAGAACTCTCGCACACTAGCAGTCGCATATCGCATCACATCTTCAGCTATTTCCTCATCAGGTATGTAGGATGCTAATAAATACAACATAATAGATGCTATGTCCTCATCATCTAAAGTTTTAGGTAATATTTTTGATACCTCATGCATTATCTTAACAAATGCAATCGGATCTTTTATTATTTCCATGTTTCTATACTCCTTATATCTACTCTCACACGTTTGTGTGGTTTCTTTCTGCCTTTCTTTGGTGGCACAAATTGTGGAGACTTACGGTCATTCAACATAGCTCTTGCTACTGGATTGACACGCACGATCTTGATCTTTTTCATTTTTATCTCCACAAATTACAACTTTTGGATAATGCCACATACTAATAAATCTTTTTTCAATATGCAACTCCCACAAGTAAGCAAGCACTATAATAAATAGTAAACTCTTCCACCTATTAGTCGTCCAAAAACCATTTATCTTTTTCATGGTCTAGTATCTGATCTTGAGTTAAGTGTGAAATAAGAGCAGATACAATTTCAGGATGTCTTTGCATTATTTCTACACTATCAGGAACTAATACAGCATTATTATATTTATTTTTATAATGCTTTTGTATTGTTTCTATTGCTGTTTCTAAATGATGGTGTATATAACTAATTTTCATACCTCTAGCCATCGCAAAAATTCCTCCATATTTTACAGTTTGCAGTTTGCTTACATACCCTCTCGTGTTTAGCATTCTCCCAACATTCACCATCAGGTATGTGCATCTTAACGAATGTATCCCATGTACCCATCGATGTAAACAAAATAATGGTAGGAAATACTAACATAAAAAATACTATTGCTAAAAAGGATAATCCAAATCCCTCATTATGATATGGTTTCATTTTAAACCCATCCTTTCTTTATACTCTTCGTGTAGATCTCCATTACTCTTACCACCTGTACCATCTACACCAAAGTTACATGATGCTAATACTAAAAGAATAAATAAGCAATAATACGAAAACCACTTGCAGAACCATAAGAACATAGCGTATCCTTCCTCTGCTTGTTTTTGGCATTGCTCTTTTATGTTGTTGCTCATTCATACATTCTCCCATACTTATATGCTATTTGATTTCTGTTTTTCATCAAGTCTTCCTTAACAAAGTCTGCCACCTTTTGAACTTCAAGTGCCGTAAGACCTTTAAGTGTCACTTTAAAAGCGTCATCTGTAGGATTATCTCTCTGTCTAATTAATTCAGAATAAAATTCAATCATTTTTACTTGCATTGTACACCTCTAGCCATTTTGGATCATATGATTTTCTATCTGCACCTATGTACTCATGTGAGTAACAGATGCGCTTCTTTTCTAATGTGTAGTGATGCCACCCTCTACCTTGACCACTCTTTGATCTATCTTTTAAATTAGTAGCTGTGGCTCTCCACAGGGGAGACTTTTGCCTATACTCACCCATTCTTATATGACTTGTCTTAGAAAAGTATCGCAAGCCACCCTCTATATGAATATCTGCAATCGCATCAGACAACTTAGTGCCTATACCTACACCTTGAAAGTCAGGCAGACAGACAGTCCTACACTCTCGCCATTTACCTCTTGTATCACCCTCATATAAACCTGGAATGCGACCTGGTAAACAGATAGATGAAGAGAATCCAACTGTCTCATCACCCCACTTGGCAATCCAACATCTAACAGCAGATGGTATCTTATGATTTAAATAGTGATGCTTTTTAAACATTTCCCACTTACTTCTGTGACATTTATAAATGCTAAGTTTAATTGAAGGTCTGACCCATCGCCTTTGACACCCCCTTGACACAAGCTGATTTGTGTCTGTGTTGTATACCCAATCAGGCTCAAGCCAATCGATGATGTCCTCGTGGCACGATGCAAATACGATGTGTGTTAGTCCTTGCTTACGTATGTATTTAGCCACACTAGCACTGCATGACTTAGCTACATTACGATTGACTACTGATGTAAATTCATCAATGACTGCACCACTCTTTAACTTACGTGCCAAGTCTGCTCTGAATCCCTCGCCATTTGATACGACTGATCTAGGCTTTGCCCATGTAGGCACACTGTTAAGGCCAACTGCACTTAATCTGTCGATGGCATTGTCTACCCAACCAAAATGAGCAGAGATAGAATAGTCATCGTTCCACATAAGTTCTTCTTCTTCACCAAATTGTTTCAAGATTGATGACTTGCCTGACCCACTTGATCCTACGATCAAACCTATGTTGTAGTCCTGTGGCACTTCTAGTGTAGGCACTTCAAATGTGGTCGTATAAGTATCGCCCTCGTGATCGTGGAATAGATCAAAGAGTTTGTATATCTCACGATCTATATCTGTAGCCTCGACTGTGCTACTTAATATTTCAGTCATCCTTAATCTCCTTAAAATGTGGCTCTCTTAATTCTTCAACAAATTTTAAAGATGTTTCCATCTCGTCTAAATAAGAATCATTGTTAATATTACAATCATTTATTTGCTCTTGTAAGATAGAATGTATATATTCAAGTTTTTCTAAATCTGTCATACTCTTTCTCCTGTGCATAATCCCAAACTCGTATAAACTTTTCTAGCCATAATAACTGTGCTGTATTAAACCGACCATCTTCGTGAAAGTACCTCTCTTCAAACGCACAACTCAGAGGCTGAAGTCCTTGCTCATCACCCCACTTGTTGTACAAATCAGTCAACTTATCTAATGTTATCATCTTGCTTGCTCCTCAAACTTATGTTCTAACAACTTATCTATAACATTATCTAGCTGATTAATCAAGAGATTATTGCCCATACTAGCTACTTGTTCAATGAGATCTTGTGTGCTTGTCACCATAATCTCATCATTGATCTGCTCCTTTAGAGCATCATTGTGTATATTACTCATCTGTGTCCTCTCTCATATCTAAATATAAAATTCTACCTGTTTGTTTGTAGTAACCATGCTCTGCACAATAAGGAATCTTGTCCATGATTACTACTGCGTTAGTTGAGGTGCAACCCTTATGATTGCACTCAACGTGTGTCATCTTCTGATGTAAATACTCATTACGCATTAGTCAATGCCTTAAACTGTGGTGAAGATACCCACTTGGACACTTCTTCCTCTCGCTTCCACATGGTCACAGCTTTTGTGTCCTTGCCTGTGTTTCTCTCCTTGAAACCATTATGCTCATCTGCGTATGTACTGTAGTTAGTGAACGCACTATATAAAGAATACAGATTGTGACCTCGCCTACTCGCTTCTCTCCCATACAGACCCAACATCTTATCGCCCTTACGCTCCGACTTCATTAACGAATGGAGCATATCCCTCACGTTAATATAATTAAGAGGGGTACTTGCCCACTCCTGAAGTTTGGCAGTGTGTCGCTTGAAGTCAAAGTCCATGTTCTCAATCTCTCGCAAGAACCCACCGATGCTAAACCCACTCGTATTCTTCTTACGAATTTTATCATGCTCACCTGTGATTTGCCCATTAGTGCAGAAGAAATCAATCGCACCAAAATACACCTGATTAGAACAGAGACCATCCACACCATGAGATGCAACAATACGTAATGCCAATTTAAATACGTGACCAATATTTGTTCGTAGTTTTACTTCAGTTGTAGGAAAGGTCATATCTAATTGCATAAATGCATTATTCCTAGCAGTTCTTATCTTCATATCCATACTTTTCACATCATCATCTGACAACTTGTCAAACAATGGTTGAGCAAAACTATTAGTGAACTCTTGATGTGACCCACAATTAAAGTTGCTACCCACAATGCCTAGCACCTCACCTGTTAGAGTATTGATAGCATATTTTTTGTCATGCATACGTGATGGTTCATAATATGTATCAAACTGTAAATAGTCAGGTAAATCAATAATATTTGTAAAATCTAATGCCATAATTTTATCTCCTCTATGACGTTTGTTTATATGAATAGTTATACCAAATTTACACCTGAAAGTCAACTAAATTTGTGTTAGGCTCAACTCTAGGCACATACCGATACTTCAAGTCTAACCATGCATCTAAGTCACTGATACTGTTAAACTTTTTACCAAGATAGAACAGGACACCATCCCAATCTTCTCGTCTTACAACCCACACAGGTCTCCACTTACGCACTTTAAAGACCTCATTTGTCTCATCATTGTACTCAAGTTCTGTGTAGTGTTCTTTCTCCATCTCAATATGGATATGTGTAGTCGATATCAAATCATCGATAAATTTATTACCCATGTACGGATATCCCTCTGATTCAACGAGATATTCCATCGCTAGTAACACATTATGTTTTCTCTGTTCTAAAAATGAACTATTATCAAAAGTAAATCTCTGTCGATTAAATTTGTGATCGATACGTTGTAATATTAACGACACATCTACGCAGTTATTTTTACGTTGGTGTGCAAGGATAG
>VTLG01005821.1_pt1 | contig 37366 bp, 52 predicted proteins | sample 4694571 | NCBI WGS metagenome assembly VTLG01 (sample SAMN12604809, study PRJNA352737) | marine metagenome | biome: ENVO:00000447; feature: ENVO:00000209|ENVO:00000569|ENVO:01000036; material: ENVO:00002151; isolation source: viral sequences binned using virsorter ...
ACTAGCTTGTTAGAACATTTAATAAATTATCAATGGAGTGCTTCTACTGGTAGAATATTACATAATGAGCATTCTCATGGTGCAGATGCTGTTAGAATGTTGTTTATGGCTATACAACAAAATATTTTTCAAGAATATCTAATTAAAACAACTACAAAAGTAGAACCAAAATATACTGTAGATGATTGGATGATAATATGAATTGGATGCAAAAAGCATATGAAACAATAGGTGATAAAGATTTTTTTGATTTATTAGATATACATATTGAATCTGGATATTTTTGTCATAACGAAGATTATTTTATAATGTATAAAGACGTGCCAACAAAGAATGTCAAGAAAATTATGAAGAAAAGTCTTGACAAAAGTCGTACAATGTATGTATCTTTGTTCGCAGGATCGGTACAGAAATATTTTTTGAGTGAAATAAATTATTCAAAATACAAATATATAGCATTTAGAAGAAGTTTTGATGAAAATACATTTAGATATTATGATTATCAAAAATTTAGAAAAGTAGCATTAAAAGGAAAGTTAAATGAGTTCAGTATTTAGAAAAGTAGTAGATGATATTTTAGGATTTGATTTACCTAGTAATAAAAAGAAACCAGTTGCACAGGCACTTGTAGCACCAGGACAACCTGTAATAGTACCAGATAAAGATTCTGGTGACGATTTTTTACCTCCTGGAAAACCAGAAGATTCTGTAATGGAAGAAACTGCTCCAGAAACTACAGCACCTACAGTACCTTCTATTAGTAATAATATGAATAGAGATGGTAAACCCATAGCTTCAGTAAAAAAATCAAAACGTAGACCTGGAATGGGTGGTTATGGTAGAAGTGCTACAAGACGAATTGCTAGAAATCGATTAGGTTTAGCTAGTCGTTTTGGTGGCAAAGGACGTGGAATAGCTAATGATTTACTAGGAGGATAAAATGGGTAGTAAAATCATGGATGATATTTTAGGTATTGATGATACTAAATTTTTAGGAATCAAAAAGAAAAATGCTGTTAATTTAGTTGATAAGTTTATACCAGACATGGGTAGAAGTGATCTAGCAAAAGCACAACAAGGTGCTTTAAAAGCAAAAAAAGATTATGAACAAGCTACTGCTAATATTAAAAATCAAACTGCACCATCTACTCCTACTGCTCCTGGAAGTGCAATAGAACCTTCAAGTAGTCCAGAAGTTACAGTATCTAATCTTTTGAAAAAGATTTCTAATACGAAGCGTAAAAAAACAAATGTAAATAGACGAAGTACAATGTTAGCTAGTGCTAGAAATTACACTAGACGTAAGCGTAGTGAAGGCGATTATATTACGTTAGGTGATTAAAATGGATGGTAAATCTATATTAAAACGCCATGATAACATGAGTTCCAATGTTATTGGCAATTGGATGAATTTATGGCAAGAGTGTGCTGATTGGTGTTATCCATCAAATGATAATATAAATCGTATACGTGTAGGTGGACAAGAAAAACCACCACAACGAATGATAGATACTTGTATAGAAGCTAACTATACTTTTGCTAGTGGATTCTTTTCTCATATGTTTCCACCAAATACTATTTGGGCTAGATATAGACATCCTAATCCATTAGTTATGCAAAATGAACAAATTGCTCAATACTTTGAAGAAGTAAGTAGAGTTATACATCAAATACTTTTAGGTTCTAATTTTGCACAAGAAGAGTTTCAAGCATTATTATCACTTGGTTGTTTTGGTACAAACTGTTTATCTTTAGAAGAATCTGATTCAGATATAGTAAGATTTAAAAATTACACTATAAATAATATTAGAGTATCAGAAAATAAACATCATTTAGTTGATACTATATCTAGAGAATATGAATTAACAGCTAAACAAGCAATAGAAGAATTTGGTTTAGAAGTTTTAAAGAAAGCTAATCTTGATAAAATTATACAAGATGCTGAACATGGTAAAAATGGTAAATATAAATTTATACAATATGTAGCACCAAGAACTGATTATGTTTACTATAGCAAAAAAGTAACAGACAAACCATTTGCTTCTTATCATGTTAGTCGTGATTCTAAAGAAATAGTAAAAGAATCTGGTTTTGATTATAATCCATATAAAGTTTCTAGATTTATGACTGGTAATGAAGAAATATATGGTCGTTCACCTATGAGTAATTGTTTATCTACAGCACGTAGAACAAATGTAGTATATCGTTCTATGATTATTTCAGCTGAATTAAATGCTAATCCACAATGGTTAATACCAGATGATGATAGTGTTAGTGGTATGAGTAACAGGGCTGGTTCTTTTATTAAGTGGAGATCTACAAATCCTATGGGTAAGCCAGAAAGATTACAATCTAATGGTAATCCTCAACTTGCTTTTCAAATGTATGAACAACATGAAGGTGATATTAAACGTATGTTCTTTAATCATTTATTTAGACCTTTAGATGATTATAGAAATATGACTGCTACAGAAGTACAAGAACGTATGACTACAGATCTTATGCAATTAACACCTTTTGTTGCTAGGTATATAGAAGAACACGTTAGTCCTATTATGGAACAATTGTATTACATTGCAGATAAAAGAGGTATGTTACCAGAAATGCCACAAGATTTATTAGATGATCCTAAATACGAAGTAAATTATGTTGGTAGATTATCATTAGCAACCAAATCATTTGAAACTATGGGTGCAATAAACACATTAAGAGTATTTGGTGAGTTATCACAACTATCACCACAAATGGCTCAATCTCTTGATAATGTACAACCAGATAAATTATTTAGAGAAATATGGTATGCTAATAGTTCTAGTATGAATGCATTGAAAGATCCAAAATCTGTTAATGATGAAAGAGAAGCAATTGCACAACAACAAGCTATAATGCAACAAATGCAAATGCAAATGCAACAAGAACAAGCTAATGCAAACAATATAGAAAAATTAAGCAAACCAATTCAAGAAGGTAGTCCATTAGGAGATGCTATAAATGAGCAGTAATGAAATGATTCAATTGGTTGGTTCTTATAAAAGAGCACTTAATACACCAGAGGGTGAAGTAGTTTTAGATGATTTAAGAAAATTTGCAAAAATAGATGAACCAGCTGGTAGTGATTTAAGTTTACAAGAATGTTCATATAGAAATGGAATGCAAGATTTATTTAAATATATAGATGCATTAAGATCAGATGACGTTTGAAGATTACTTTATAGATTCAATCATTAGTGATGAAACAATAGGAGGTAAACCAGAGTTAGAAGTTTATCCAGATCCAAGTGATGAAGGACATTTAACCTATGGATTTGGACATAAATTAACTGAAGAAGAGAAAAAATACATGAAAGAAGGTGATCCAATTACCTATGATCATGCAGTTAAAACTTTTAAACAAGATTTATCTAATACATTTTCTATTACAAATAGACTTCCATGGATACAAACTTTAAGTGATGGACAAAAATTTACCCTATTAGATATGAGTTTTAATATGGGTGAAGCAAGAATGAGAGGTACAGCACCTAGAGGTTTTACAAGATTTTTTGATAATATGTATCAGTATTCACAATCTGAAACGCCAGAACAAAAAAGAAATTATTCACATAGAGCATATATGGAATTAAAACACGTAAATCCATTTGGAATAAATGGTAAAAAAGATATGAGTTATACAAAATATTGGAAAAAAAACTATGGTGGAAGAGCACATAGAAATGCACAATACATTTTAGATCCAAGTAAAGAGTTAATTAAAAAGGAGAAGTAAATGAGTTCAGTAAAAAAGAAAATATTTGATGATATTCTTGGATTCGATAAAAATCGTTTTCTAGGAGTCAAAAAAAAGAATATTAAAAATGCAGTTGGTAAAGTTATGACACCAGGACAAATTAAAGAAGCTGGTAAAATAGCTAAAAAAGTAGCACCAGTAGTTGCTATTACTGGTGGTAGTAAAATAGCTAATACTTTATTAAAAGGTGTACGTGGTTTATCAAAAGTAGCTAAAGTTCCAGCAACTGCTATTGCTAGTGGTTTTGGTAAAACGGCTTATGGTGCATCAAAAACAATGGGTACATCAGTTGGAAGAGGATTAGCCTCTGCTGGTATATCAAAATTAATACGTAAAAAGAAAAAATAAGGAGTAATAATGGAAGATCAAGAGCAGATACCTGTAGAAACACCTGTTGAAACAACAGATACTGTAGAACAGCCTGTTAGTAATGATTGGGGAACTACACAATGGAATGAAGGGTTTTTACAAAACCTACCAGATGAATTAGGAAATCATAGTATATTTAAAAAATATCAAGATCCTACTTCATTTATTCAAGGTGCAATTAATGCACAAAGTCATATTGGACAAAAAGCAGAAGAATTTTGGAGATCAGAAGATCCAAATGATGTTGCTGTAAAAAATGAAATTATGGGTGTACCACAATCAGCTGATCAATATCAGTATGATATTCCAGATGATATAGAAATATCTGATGAAGATGTACAAGAGTTTTCATCTCTTATGCATGAATTAGGTGTTACTAATGAACAAGCACAAGCTATAGCTATTCAACAATTAAATAATATGGTTGAAATAGGTAATGCTATGACACAAGCACAAGAAACTGCTCTTGATAATGCAGAAAAAGAATTGCGTGAAACATGGACAGGTGATAGTTATGATTATAACTTATCAAAAGTGTCAGATGCTTTAGATTACTTGGGATTATCAGAATGGAAAGATATTCCAGAAATTGCTAATAATCCTAGTTTTTTAACAGGAATGGTTGATAAAATATTACCATTGTTTAGTGAAGATGAATTAATAGAAGGTGGACAAACAAACAGTTATGCTAGTGTTAAAGATCAACTAGATTTAGTTGAAGCTGAAATAGATAAATTTACTGGTCAAACTGGTTCAGCAGAATATCAAAACTTAATTAAAAATCGTTTTGAATTGTTGCAAATGATAACACCTGGTAATTAATGCATTTTTTTGCTTGACAAAATTGTATGATTTATATATAAGCAAGAGTAGATTTAAGAACTGATACCTTCTTTAGAAGCCAGATATGAGAATCTAACGTGAGAACGTAAAATTAGGCAGACCTGTAAGTGCAGATACTCATAGCCGACTAAACTAAATATTGTAATTAATAAATATATTGGAGGTATATCATGGCAAATGGTAATTTGTTAGATACTTATGTAATTGGTTTTGACCGATCTATTAGAGAGATGGTTGAAGTCAAAGGTGGTAAACTACGTCCATATGTTCAGTTGGCAACAGGCGATTTATTTCGCAAAGAAGGTGTTTACCAATTGACAAAGGGTGGAGGACTACCAGAAAAAGTAACGAATCGTTTTGGCGATTCACCAGTATCAATGCTGGATTACGAGCGTAGACGTACAACAAGAACATCTTTCCAAGATGGTCAGTTCATGGATTGGGTTGATTTATCAAAGATGGGTACAGATCCTCGTTCACAAAAAATGAATGCAATGAAGAACAAGTTCCTTCGTCAAGAAGATATTATTCTTGACCAAGCATTACTTGGTTCTGCACAAGGTGGAGATAATGGTGTTACACCTACAACTCTTCCAAATTCTGCATTCGTAAGCCCAATAGCTGGTGCAGTTGATTCTGGCTCACCAACTGATGCTGAAAAAGGATTTACTTATACTAAATTCTTGGCGGCACTTGAAACATTCGGTAACAATAATGTAGACATTGAACAGTACACACCTGTATTCAAGATTTCTTGGACAGAGTGGAACAACATCATGCGTGATGATAAGTTCATTGACTTCGATTATACTGAAGCACGTCCAATTGATAAAGGAATGGGACAAATTTATTCTTACATGGGAACACATTTCTGCGTAAGTAATATCCTACCTTTCATGGATGAGGACAAAACTACTGCTTACACACAAGCTGATCTTCAGATCGCTGATGCAGATATTAATACTACTACTGGTACTTGGAAAGATACTGGTGGAGCATCTAATACTAAAGCAGTATACGCATTCGTTCAAGATGCGGCATTGTTGGAAATCAACCCTGACCTAACTACTAAAGTTAGTGAAAGAGCTGATAAGTCGTTTAACTTTTATGCTTACATGAAGATGGAACTAGGTGCTGTCCGAATGGAAGAAGAAAAAGTTGTAGTTATCCCATGTACAAATGCTTAATTAGAAGGAGAAAATAATGGCTAATTCAAAAGAAATTGCACAAATTGTTGCATCCTCTAGTGGGATTGTGAATAAGACTGTTTATCGTGGAAACGTACAATCTATTCCTGTAACTTTGGAAGCAGATTTATCTGCTGGAGTATATTACTTATCTGAAACATTACCTCAAAATACAGTAGTTATTGCTGTAAATTTAGATGTAGATAACATTGGTACTACATTTGAAGTAGGTACTGATGCAGATACAGAAAGTGCTTTAATTATCACACAGGCTACTATTTCTGGTGATACTAGAGTACAATTTCCAGCACATGATAAAGGTGCTGGCTCAATTGCAGTAGGTGGAAAGAAACTTATTGCAACTGTAGGTGCTACACCAACAGCGTCTAAAGCTGTTTCTGGATATATTCTGATCGCAACACAAGAGTAAAACACAATCGGGGAGGTTATCCTCCCCTCATTTTTTAAGAGGTAAATTATGGCAAGAGTTGGAGAAAATTTAACAAAAACAGATTTTGTTAATGTTGCATTATCTAAATTAGGTAGCGATAGAGTACAGATGGCTGATTATGAATCTGATAATACTGAAATAAAAGAGATAGTAAAACTATACTTTGAATCAGCTGGTGAAGAAATTTTAAATGTAACAGACTGGAATTTTGCTAAATTTACAGAAAAAATAGCAACTACTGGCTCTTCAAGTAGTAAACCTTATAATAGAGTAGCTGATATAGCTGGTAGTGGTAGGGGTACAACTTATGATGCATATAGAGTAATAGAAGTACAACCACAGTTTGGAGATGATTATGCTACTTTTAATTCTCAAAAAGCATCTAGCAAAATTAATTGGATTGAAGTTAAAGATAAGATATATGCAGATTTAAATCCAGATGGTGCTACTGCTACAACTAATTTAATTGTTACATATATAACTAATCCAATACAAGAGTTAGATGGTGCTAGTTATCCTAATGGATCTGAATTTTTCTTTTTTGATTCTTTGTTTTTAAAATGTTGGTATACTAATTTAGCATCTAAACTAGCAGTACCTTTAACTGGATCAAAAGATTTAGAAAAAGCAATTAAAGATGAATTAATTAATATTTGCATACCAGAAGCTAAAAGAGTAAATGCAGTAGAAGGCTCACAAATAGTTGGTATTGGTGCAGACTTTAATGAAATTGGTAGCATTAATAATTATAAAAACTTTGGGAAGGTGTAATTATGGCTTTATCACCAGGAAATTTTAGTGAACGTAGAACTATTAATAAATTAGATATTTATAATCGTGCATTAGGTATGATTGGATCTACTAGATTGCAGTTAGTAGATACAAGTACAGACAATGTATTTTTAAATCAATTAGATTTACATCATGATTTTGCATTATCAGAATTAGGACGTATGCATAACTGGAATGATTTTTATAAAAGACTTGAAGTAGCAGTTGAAGTATATGAACCATTACAAAATAGTAGTAAATTAGCTTCTTATCCAATTCCAGATAGTGCAGAATTTATAGATAGAGCAACATTTACAGGTTTAAATTTACCACCTTCAGTACAACAAGTTGAATTTTTCCCATACTTAATTACTACAGGTAGTAATGCAACAACAGCTACTGGTGCTAATAGAGGTCTAATAGTAAAAACTTTTGGAACAACTCCTGGTGCTGATCCAGATCAAAATCAATTAGATCTTACATATAGAGAAGTAAATACAAGTTATAGTTTATGGCAACCATATTTAGTTGAAATATTTGTTACTATGTTAGCAAGTAAAATTGCTGTACCAATTTCTGGTTCAGTTGAAAGACAGTTTGAACTATATAAAGAAATATATGAAATACTATTACCAGAAGCTAAAAGACTTGATGCATTAACTGAATCTAACAAACTAGTAGATGAAAATAATAATACATTAACAGAAGAACCATTTACATTTATTAAATATGAAAAGGTGTAGACAATGGCTCGTAGCACTTTTAGACGTAGAGGTAATGTAAGTAAGACCACTATATGTAACATGGCATTAAGTAAACTAGGTAGCACTAGGGTACAATTAGCCAATATACAATCTGATAATTCTGAAATTGCACAAATGTGTGATTTTTATTACAATATTGTATTAGAAGAATTAGTAAGAATGCATTCATGGAATTGCTGTAAAAAAAGATCTATTCTTTATCCATACTCTTATAGTTTTACTAGTTATAATGTATATCAAGCTGATGGTAGTTCATTAACTAGAACAGAAAGAGGAGAAACATTTTTAAAACCTAATAATATGGGTCAAAGAAAAATATCACTTATATTAGATGATGTTGATTTAACTGGTTTAATATGGGATAGTGATACTGCATTTAAAGAATATAAAGGACATATAACACCTTCATACTCACAATATAGCAGACAAGCTATACAAGCTGGTGAAATAACTGTACCCTCATATATAGATCCTAATGGATCAGCTGTAACAAATGCACCACATTTATATGCACAAAGAGCAAATGTAAACTCTGCTACAACTGAAAGTTATTGGACACTTGAAAAAGAAAAAATACTTACATATAAATCTGGTTTACCTGTAGCTTATGAAAAATTAAGAATACCATTAGCTGATAATTTTTTTCCTAGAACAGGAACATTTAATACAAATAGTTTTCCAGCTTATAATGTAGGTGATGTAGCTTATGATTATACAATTGAAAGAGATAAATCTACTTTTGGTTATGATTATATATTTGGTTTACCTTATGATTCTGTAAGGGTATTAGCTATAACTACAAATGAAAGACAACCATTAATATATCAAGATGATTTTTTAATTGAAGATCAATGCATTCATGCTAATTGTGAATATGGTTATCTGTTATATGATGGTATACCAAATGAATATGAAATGGATTCATTATTTAGACGAGCATTTGCTACATTATTAGCTAGTACTATAGCAGTATCTATTACAGGTCAAAGAAATTTAGAAATTAGTCTACGACAAGAATTTGATAATATAATAATGCCAGAAGCAAGACGTGTTAATGGATTTGAAATGAAGCTACCTCCTACTATAGATAGTGAATGGTTAGAAGCAACATTTTCTAGCAATAGCTTTTACAATAACTCATTACCTCCATTTGCAAAGGCATCATATGGAACATTTGAGTAATGGCAAAAAAAATTATAAATAATTTTAATGGTGGAGAGTTATCACCTTATCTATATGGTAGAGGAGATTTTCCTAAATATAATAGTGGATCTATTAAATGTCAAAATTTTATACCTATATCTTATGGTGGTGTAACTAAAAGACCTTCTACTAAATTTTTAAATGTTACTAAAAATGGTAATAATGCTAGGCTTATACCTTTTATAGTTAATAATCAAAATGCATATATATTAGAATTTACTAGTGGTGTTATAAGAATCTTTAAAGATGATGTATTAGTATTAGATAGTAATGGAGATATATTAGAATTAACAACACCATATACTGCTAGAGATTTAAGTATTTTAGATTTTGTACAATCTTTAGATCAAATGTTTTTAGTTCATCCAGATCATCCAGTTAAAGTTTTAAGTAGAGAAGAAGTTAATGTAGATTCAGAAACATGGAGTTTTGAAGATTTTACTTTTACAATACCTCCTACACAAGATCCAAATAAAACAGATGTATCTCTTGCAATATATCCAGCAACTTCTACTCCAGAGCGTTATGTAAGAGCATATACAGATAATACTGGTACTACATTTTCAAATCTTTTTGATCAAGATGCACTTGATGAAGGTCAATTTTATTTTTTTAAACAAGCAAGAGAAAACAAAACAACTAGTGCTAGTTCTGAAGCAAAAGATATTTATTTTAATCAAAATTTATTTACTGTAGATTTATTAGGAACATTAGGATTTACTACTGGTGGCTCTGCACCTACTGCTGGTAGTTATAATGGTTTTACATATGATACTAGTAGTAATTCAACTGTATCACCTTGGATGAATGTTTCTTATACTACATTTGCTATGCAAGTAATATGTGCTGGAGTAAGAGTAGTTATTGATAAATTAGTTGGTACTGATCCTACTCTTGTTTCAGCATCATGGTTTGAGCATCATGTAGTATGTGATAATAGATCTCATGTTAGTGGTACAGCTAATAAAACATTTAGTTATACTGAATTAGAAACACAAGAAGCAAATTCTTTTATACGTATAAGAGTTATTGATATGACACCAGCTACAACTAGTGCTGAAGATTTACTAGATAAATTTTGTTCTTTTGAATTACAACCTACAGAAGATAAAGTAATATCTGCATTTACATTAAAAAATAGTTTACCAGTTTCTAGTGCAACAGATGAAACTTTAAGTAATAGTAGACAAATAGATATAGTTTCTCATATACAAGAAGATGGTGATTTTATTAGTGATGGTGTAAGAGATTTATATATTAGTGACCAATGGACTGCTGGTGCATTTTCTTTTGTTTTAGGTTATGCTGTATCTATTGCATTTTATGAAAACAGATTAATATTTGGTGGTAATTTTCAATTTCCAAATACTTTATATATTTCTAAAACTAATGATTATTCTAATTTTGTAATAGGTAATCTAGATACTGATGGAATGCGTTTAACATTACAAAGTTTAACAGATAATGAAATTAAATGGATATTACCAGCTAATCAATTAATTATAGGTACAAGTAATTCAGAATGGACATTAGGATCTGATAGTGATAATACACCTATATCACCTACAGCATTTGCATTAAAAGAAAGAACACAGTTTGGATCTAATGAATTAAAAGGTAAATTTGTATCAGATAGTATTTTATTTACTACAAATTCTAGTCGTAAAATTAGAGAGTGGAATTTTAATTATTTTACTTTAGAATCAGAAACACCAGATCTTACATTATTAGCAGATCATATTACAGAATCTGGATTAATAGAACTAACATATCAAAAAGAACCAGATAATATTTTATGGGGTATTACTAATGATGGTGTATTATTAGGATTAACATACAATAAATCTCAACAAATATATGCATGGCATAAACATAAAATAGGTAATACAGATGGATTTTTATATGATGGTATAAATAAAAATAGACATATATTAGGTATTAATGCTAATCAAGTTACAACACCTACAGCACCTACTGGTAATATTTTACATAGATCTTTAAATAAAGATTTTGAAATGGAGTTTACTTGTAATATTGATACTGTACAACGTGTTCCTTCATATATATATAATAATGGTTCTTATGGTAATGATATAAGAAGAAACTTGCATGGTAATGTTTTATTTACAAGTAATCAATACTATACAGATAAAAACAATGTATCCTTATGGACAGGTTTACCAAATGATCCAGATAATCCAAATGGATTAGAATTATCTGTAGCTGGTAATATACAAACAGGTGTACACTTTAGACGTGGTGGAGATTTTATTTATTACAATGGAACAGAAGGAATAGAATGGAGTGATAGTGGTTGGGAAATAGAATGGGAAATGGCATATTCATCACATACTGCTATTCCTGGTCGTGGTAATGATGTTGATTTAGATAAATATTTTAATAAAGCAGTTGGTAATGGTATGCCATGGAGATTTGCATCAAATGGTTCTGATAATAGTGGCAATGCTGGTACAGTTGGTTGTCAATTATATTTTGCTAGTAATTCACCACAACATAATGGAGGTAGATTTCAGGCACAAGTTGGTGTTGGAACAACTACAAATGGTGGATCAAGTTTTTTTCAAGCTGGAGATTTTCCAGGAAGTAATTCATTTGGTAATGCAAATGCTGGAACAAGAACAAAGACAGTAAACACTCAAACTGATAATCTTTTTTGTTATAATAAATATAAAATAGTATTTACTCCAACTAGTGGTACATTTACTAAAAGTATGGATAATGCTGATAATAGTGCTGGTAATACAGTTACTTGTAAAACAGGTAAGTTTGAATATTATTTAAATGATTACAAAGTGGATACAAAAGAAGGAGAAAATATTGGCTGGGTTACTGCTAAAACTTATTATAATGCATTAGGAACAGGTGCTTTTACTGATAATTTATTTACTCAAGCAGTAAATCCAAGTCCTACAAATGCATCTCCAACTAATATAGATATGACTATTGATGGAAATAATAATTGGTATAGAGAAAGTTTTTTAAAAAGTCATTTTCAAGGATCATTAAAAAGTTTAAAAATAACTAGTAATGGAACAGTAACTCATAATTTAGATTTTACTAATGTAGGTAATGACACTACTGTTGGTGTTAATGAAGTTAAAAATACAGGTACTGCAACAGGAACATGGAAAATAGCAACTGTAACTGATATTGCTAATATAAAAGATCCCTCTAATGGTTCTAATGCTACATTTACTACAAATGGATTACCTATAGGTTTTAGAGAACATAGAGCATTAAAAAGAAATACTGGATGGACAGAAACTGATAATGTAGTATCTTCAACTACTAATTTTATACCTTATGTTTTTAAATTTCCACAAGCATTTACAGAAAATGAAAATGTAATTAAGTTATCTTGGATGCCTACTTTAGGTAAAGTTACTTTAATTAGAGATAGTTTAGTAAAAACAGAACGTACTTTTGATTGGTCGCCAGATGATAGAGTACGTGATACGTTTTATTATGGCAATGTATGGAGTGGTTATGGTCAACCAAAAGAAGATTCTGAAGTTGGTAATAGATATATACAAACACAAGTATCAAGTGCTGGTTCTACAGTAGAAACTACTCTTAGTTATAATAAATTTGTATATTCTGATTTAGCTTTTACATCACCTTCTGGTAATGCTAATGGTAAAAACAGATTAACTTATTATGATTATGATGGTGTAGATGGTACATTAAAAACTTGGAAGTTATTTAATTACCCATATTTATGTCCTAATACTGGTGGCAATCCATATAGTGGAGGTACAGATACATATTTACCACAAATGGATTATAGTGTATCTGCATTAGAATATGATTCACAAGCAATATTTGATATGAATGGTAATAGAGGTGGTACTGGAACAAATAAAAATAAAAGTGCTGTTATTAAATATACAACTTTTGAAGCTGGTAGTGTAACAAGAACATATACAGATGAAACTGGTGCTACTATAACTGCTGGATGGGAAACTCAAGGTGGTGGTTCTGGTAAAAATGGTGAAAGAGGTTTCTCGCAAGCTACTAGTACATGGGGTGGTACTGTAAGAAGTAGTATTAATCTTAATGTACCTAAAAGAGGTACTATATTTAGATCAAGAACAGTTGGTCAAACAGATAATGGTTCTTCACAAACTAGACCATTTCAAGAAGATGCAGATGATAAGTCATGGTTTAGATCATATGATATAGTAGAAAATCCTTTAGATAACTTTCCTGTACCATATGAAGCATCTGCTTGGAATTTAACAGATTTAGCTACTTCATCTAATTTTAATCTTATAGATACAGCAAATAATGGTTATCTTAATGGTAAATTTTGGCTTGGATTAGCAACAGTTACACAAACTGCTTCACAATTTGGAATGACTAGTTATAGTAGATACCCAATAATAATATTTGGCATTCATTATGATAGATTAAAAGAAATATTTTTACCAACTGAATATTATTTACCATGTAAAAGTGCAGTAGTATTACCAGTAGAAAACAGAATAAACGAAGTATATGTAACAGTAGAGCATGAAGTAGAAAATCAAATTGTACATTCTATTTGTAAATTAGATAATAGAGAATGGGGTACTAACTTTGAACAACAATACAATGGATTAGATATATATACAAGATTACCAATTGGTTCTACAAGTACGGAAATTAATGGTTTTGAAACATATAATAATCAAGATTATGAATTAATTGTTAATGGAAGAAGAGCATTAGCTAGAATTAATAACAATAAAGTAAAACAAATAACAATATATCCAAATAGTCCAAGTGCTGGTAAAACACAAGTAGTATTTAGTATGGAAAGTTTATCAGATATATTTATTCCTGGATCATTTTTTGGAAGAAGAGCAAATTTATTTAAACAATGTACAATACAAAATATATTTAATGAAAGTGATGATACTAACATAAATGTAACTATACCTAAAGAAAAAGTATCTAGTAGTGCTAGTGTTTTAGCAAGCGTAGGTTATTTATTTGTAGACTTTATGAATAATACTTGTACATATACATTTGAAACTTCTGGAAGTTCTGTGTATAGTATACCTACATATAGAATACCAATTGAAGGTGTAATAACAAGTGAACAAGGATTTAATTCTGGTGATATAGTAGTAGTAGGTAAAAGTTATCAATCTGAAATAGTACCATTATATATTAATGATTCTCAATTAGCTGGAGAAAAGGTTTCTGTATTTAATGGTAAAATTTTATTTAAAGATACAATATCATGTGAAGTTGGACAAACTAAAGATGCATTAGAAAAAGTTAGATTTGAATATGATAATGATCCAAATAAAATAAAAAGTGATGTTGCTGAATTTTATATTAAAAATGAAAATGAATATTTACAAACAGTTACATTATTAGAAAAAGATAATGTACCATGTACAATATTATCAGCATTATTGGAGATACCAGAATGAACAGTTTACAAAAAGTATTTGATTTAAAATTAAAAGAAGTGCATGAATTTTTAAATGCACAAAAAATTAATTATCAAGCAGATGATCCAATATGGAATTTACATCATCATTTTGCTGATGGTTTTTACATAAGAGAGTGTACATTGCCAGCTGGTATGCTTGTTCATGGTAAAATACATAAACAAACTCATCCAGTATTTTTAATGAAAGGACACGTAATAGTAGCAACTGAAGAGGGTATAGCTGAACATATAGCACCTTGTTTTATGATAGCACCAAAAGATTCACCAAAAATTGCATATGCTGTTAAAGACTCACATTGGATTAATGTACATATAACAGATGCAACAACCCCAGAAGAAGCTGAAGACGATTTAGCTTGGGATTGGGATAGAGGAGAAGATAAATGTCTTTAATAGTAACAGGAGCAGTAGTAGGTGGTATAGGTACTGTTGGTGGTGCTATAGCAAGTGGTTTAGCCACAGCTGGTAGTGCTATAGCTAGTGGTATAGGTGCAGTTGGTAGTGCAATAGGATCTGGTGTAGGTGCTATAGGAAGTAGTATAGGTAGTGTAGGTAGTTTAACTAAAATAGGTACAGGAATAACTAAAGCTGGTTCGTATTTAAGTAAAGGTGCTAGTTTTGTAGGTAATGTTCCAGGTTATGTTTCTCAAGGTTTAACAGCTGTAAAAGGTACTACTATAGGTAAAAGTTTTAGTAGTTTATATAGTAAAGGTAAATCTATATATGATGGTATTAAAGGTAGTGAAACATATCAAAGTTTTAAAAAAGCATATGATACAATTGGTAAAGTAAAAACTGGTGCAAATGCATTAATGGGTGTATTCGGTGGTGGAGAAGCTATGATACAAGCTGGTGCTGGACAACAAGCTAACACTAGTTTTAACAATATGATGACTGCTCAAGCAAAAGCTAATGATTGGAATATTACTTTATTAAATAATTTAGCAGAAGCTAATTATACAGCTGGTAAAGATAATATATTTTTACAAGCAGATCAATTAAGAAGATTTACAAAAACTCAAGATTTAATATCTGGTAATACTGGAGCAGATGCAACTACAGGTACAAATTTATTTAATAAAATATCTTCTGTAGAAGCTGGTACTACTATGATAAATAGAGCTATTTCACAAAATGTTAATCAATTACAAAGAACACAAGATGCAATTTTCTTGCAACAATTAGAAGGTGATGCTTCTTTACAAAGATTAGCTGAATTACAAAAAGCTAGTAGAGCAGACAGTTTACAAGGAATAGCTAAAGGTTTAGGTAAATCATCTGCTGATGGTACATTAGATAGTTTATTATCTAAAGGTGCAGATTGGTTATTTGGTGGTGATACAGAAAATTCATTTAATATAACTGAATCAAGTTTACTTTCTTCTGTATCATCTGACATTGATGAATATAATATAATAAGAGATCAATTACCTGGTCTAGATATGCCAGATTTAAATTTAACACCTGTTTTTACTGGTGATATAAATACTGGGGGTAGTAATTATGCCTAGAATACCTACATTACAAGTACAAGCAAGACAAGGTGAAAGACCTAGTCCTACGTATAATCCTTCTGCACAAATACAAGCAGAAGTTGCAAAAATACAAAAAATAAATTCAAGAGCAAATTTAGGAATTGCATACTTGCAAGAATTTAATGAAGTAAAAGATGATGCTGATAGAGCAAAATTTGAAGCTATTAAGCAAGAAGCGTTACTATCTTTAAATAAAGAGTTTACTAATCTTACAATGCAACCTCAACCAGTATTTGATAACGAAGGTAACTCTATAGTATGGGATAGTAATTTAAAACCTATATTAAATGACTACAGACAAAAATTAAGAAATAGTTTATCATCAAGAAATATATCTTCATATACTACAAATTGGGATGTATTATCAGCTAGTTTAGAAGGTGCACATAGAATAGATGCTAATAAAAGATTTGTAAATGATACTGGTTCTAGAATAGCAGAATCATATGTTAAAAATTTAGTAATTGGTAGTGATGAATCTTTAGCATTAGCTAGTCAAGAAAGATCTAAATTAAACAATATATTTGAACCACAAGTTATACGTAAATATGATAGTAGAGCACAACTAATAAAAAATGAAAACATACGTAAAGATGCATTAAACACTTATATAAGTAGTGATCAAAAAGAAGAAGATTGGGAAACTTTTAAATCTAATATTTTAGCAACTAGTGGTAAAGATTCACAAGGATATGATAATTTAGTAAGTACAGATTTCTTAAAAAATGAACAAGATAGTAGAAAATATATAGATACATTAGAAGATCAGTTTACAGAGAATGTTAAAAAGGCTATAGATTTAACAATTTCATCTACTGTTCCTGGTCAAACAAAAAAAGCACAAGCACAAAATAGAGCAAATATAGGCTCATTATTAAAAGTATTACCAGAATCATATCAAGATTTATATTTTTCAAAACTAGCAATAGAAGCTGAAGATTATGCAGTTAGATCTGATAAGATGGATCGTACAATTTTTGGTAGAACTAAAGTAAAAGAATGGTTTGATGCATATAGAGCATACTCTATTAACCCAGAAACTTCAAGTAAATCTATGGTTGATTTAATTAATATAGCTAAAAGTAGTAAAGATCCAGCATTCATAGATATGGCATTAGTATTAACTGGAGAACTAATATCAGACGTAGCAAATTTAAAAGGTATAAAAGCACCAATGACAGATGGTTTTTTTGGTTTTGAAAAATTTACTACTATAGAAGGTTTTGGAAAAGATTTTGGTGATAGAATACAAACTCAATTATATTTAGTACCACAAGAAAATTCAGCAGAATATATTAAAGATAATTATACAAAATATCATGATTGGACAGAAAGTTTTAGAAAAAATGGTACACAACCTAAAGTAGAAGATTATGAAAAGTTTTTAACTGAAAGTATAGGCATAACATCTTATAACTTTATAAATGAGTCTACAACTACTTTTTCTGTAGAACCTATGGTTTTACCTAGTTTAGATTCATATGAAGCAAATACTAGATTCTTTGAGGCATTTAATGAGGACTAAAAGAGATATAGAAAGACTTGAAAAAAATAAACCAAGTCAATTATTAACTCCAGAAACATTTGCTCAAGATCAAAAAGCACAAGGTTTTTCAGCTGAAGAAGCATTTAATAATTTTCAAAAAGCCAATCAAGCTGGTTTAATAAATAATAAACCTATAAAAGTATCTGGCAATAGAAAAAGAAAAAAGAATAATAATTTATATTCTTCATTAAGAGAAGATCCATGGGATGGTATTCCTCCAACTTCAAAAGCACATTGGAATAATTTAACTACAAGAAATGATAGAGCTAGAAAATTATTAGCTGATTTTTATTCTAATAAATTTGAAAGACCAATAGATAGAAATACAGTAGATGCTATAATAGCAGATAGATTTCCTGGTTTATCTCCAGTAGATGCATTTAAACAAGAAGCTACTGTAGGTGAGTATATTATAGGTAAAGGTGGCTATAATCATTATGAAGTACGTAATCCATATGAATATTCAAAAGATGGATTAAAGTTTTTTGCAAATGATTTAGCTAATATAGGATTAGATACAGCTAGTGGGTTAATAAGATTATCTGATAAAGTTGGTAATATGTTAGCTAGAGTAAATCCAATAGCACAAATTAAAGCTGGTAAATTAAGGGGAGAAGAAAGAGCTAAATTTTTAGATGACTTTGAATTTTTAAGAGGAAACAATGCTATAAGAGATATGATGCTTAAAGGTTTGCAACAAGAAAAAGAATCAACCTATGAGTTTTATGTTCAAAATATACCTAGTTATGTTAAAGAAGATACAGATTTTTTCTCACAAAGAAATGTTTCTGGTTTATTTTCAGAAGCATTTGCTATTCCATTGTCGGCTAATCCTCTAACAGCTATTGGAAGTATTGGTGGTAGATTATATAATGAAGCATATGAAGAAGCTATAGCAGAAGGCAAGACAGAAGAACAAGCACATAATATTGCATTAGGTTATACTACTACATTTGGTTCTATAAACTATGTTTTAGATAAATTTACATTAGGTTTAGGTAGCAAAGTGCCTAAAAAATTATTAGCTAATACTAGTGATAGAACTAAAATATTTGCTTCAGTTGCAGAAAGAGCTAGTAAAGCTGGTGTTGGTGAATTTTTTAATGAAGGCACTCAATCAATAATGCTTCAAGCGGCAACTAAAAGTGAAGATGGTGATATATTTGCATTTGATAAAGTAAATTACAAACAAGCTACTGTTGAAGGTGCTATGGGGGCAATAGTAGGAACTATGGGTGGTGGTTCATTTGGTGCTATAAATATAGCAGATGCAAAAAAAGTAAGAAAAGATATGATAGAAGCTGGCTATGATGAAGATGTTATTAACGCTGCTTTTTTATATAACTCTACAAATGATCCAGAAGGTATGGAAGATTTTTTATATCAAAAATTAGAATCAGATTTAGCTAATATAGGTGAAGAATTAGATTTACAATTAAATTATCAATCATATGCAACAGATCAAAGAAATGGATTAGCACCAAAAAGTATAGCTGATTTTAGAGAGATTGGTAAATTTGGTGAAACAGATTTAAAGAAACTTGCAAGAGAAGCACAAATACCAGCACAATTAGTAGATGCATTTATTGTTGCAAGTCGTAATCCAAATGAAAGAAGTGTAGCAGAGTATAATAAAAAGTTAGAAAAATATCAATTAGAAAGACAGGAAGAAACAGGTGAAGCACCTTATGTTCCATATTCAGAACAACCTACTACACAAAAAAGAATTATAGAAAAAGAAATACAAATAACAGATGTATTAAGAAAATCAACAGATGATCCAGCATTTTCTAAAAGATTAGAAAAATTACAAGGTAAACTACAATTTGATTTACAAAAGATAATAGATGAAAATCCAGATATAGAAGATGATGTAAATATACCAGCTGATATAGAATCAGATGATATTGATATAGAATATAATGTTGATGATCAAGTTATATATGAAGGTGAAACAACAACTGTTAAATCTAAAAGTGAAGTTATAGTAAATGGTGAAAGACAGATATTATATACTTTAGCAAATGGTAAACAAGTTAATCCAGAAATATCACCATTAGTTTCTGTTGATCAACCTGTATCAAGTCCAATAGAATTAGATGTACCTATGTATGTAGATCCAGCAATTGAAATGGGTATTAATTTAGAAATAATGGAGCATCAAGATATTGTAGATATGACAGCTGGCTATATTGCAAATGATGCAAAAATACCAGATGTATTATTAGATGAAGCAGAAAAAAGATATAGTGGTATACCAGATGTATTTAAAGCTAGTGTATTAAAACAAGTAGATTTAATCAAAAGAAAAATTAAAGCTGATAAAAAATCAAAAGAAATGCAAGCTGTTAATAATACAGAACAAGCATTAAACGCTAATTTAGTTTTTGAATTTGCAGTAAAATCTACAGAAAATGGAGTAAGAGCATTACCTAGAGAATATTGGTTAGCTATAGCAGATAATTTTATTGCAGAAGCACAACGTGAAAAAAGACGTAAAGGTGAACCACCAGGTGAGTTTGATAGAGAATATTTAGCTACTATGTTACGTGGTGAAAATTCAGCTAGTAGAGGAAAAATGGTTCGTGAAATAATGCAACCATTAGTACAAAGTGGTAATGTAGAAGCTGTAATAAATGAATTAAATAAAGGTGTTGGTGGTAAGAAAGCATTTAATCCAGATCATGCACCATACAAAGCATTTGTTAGAGCAACTGAATTAATGCGTGATGCAAGACATGAACAACAAGCTAAAGTTCAAAAGCCTATTAAAACACAAGAAATGATAAATGAAACAGAATCTGAAATAGAACCTGTAGTACAACCAGAAGTTATTGAAGAAGTAATTGATAATGATATTGTAGCTACAATAGAAAATTATGAAGATATGTCATTTAAAGAGTTGAGAGCTCTTGGTCAAGAACGTGGTGTATCAGCTAGATCTAAAAAAGATTTTGTAGAAAGATTAACAGCATTAGATAATAAACCTAAAAAAGATTCAGAAGTTATATTACAAGAAAGAGTATTAGATAGATTTAGTGATGAAGAGGTAAATGAAATTAATTCAGCTATACGTGCAAAAACAGGTCAGTTTGCAGATGAATTAAATGATGGTGAATTAGAATCTATTATGGCTGGTGATGAAGGTGATATAGATGCAGAAGAAATAATGAAGATATTAGCTGTTGAACAAGGATATACAGGTGTTGAAAATGAAGAAGATATATCTATAGAAGATTTACCTCCAGCGTTTAGAGATTGGTTTGAAGGCACATGGCTACCTTGGGCAGAAGATATAGGAAATAAATTAGAAGAATTATCTGACAATGAAGATATATCATTTGAGTATCAAAAGTTTATAGGTAAATATTTTCCATTACGTAGAGATGTACCAAAAGGTATGGACTATCAAGATGGTACTTTAACAGATCTTTTAATTGGTGCTGGTAGTGCAGTTGCTTCACGTAGACAAGGTGTATATTCAAATCTAATTGGTGATCCAATAACACAATTGTTTGGCAATGGTGGAGTTGGTGGTTATTTACAAGACATAGCTACAATATTTACAATAGCTGAAGCAATACAAGAAGCACAAAGTATTATATTAGAGGGTAATACAGAGAATGATACTGATGGTTTAAAACAAACAGCAGAAGAAGTTAAAAAATATAATGAGTTACCAGTAGGAGAAGAAAAAGACAAAGCCTTTACACCTAAAGTAAAAGCATATCAAGATATACAAGAACTCAATAAACGTGGAGAATCAAGAGGTATTCAATCATCTGGATATGCAGATCCTGTTCTAATAGATTTAATTAATTTAGATGGCACTAATGAATTATCTCAAGATTTAAAAGAATCAAGCGAACTAATGAAAAAAATGTTATTTGCTTTTAAAGGTAAATCTGATGAAAACAAAGTAACAAAATTTTTAGATGATAATGGTTTCTTAATGTTTGATCCAGTACCTATTGTTTCATATGCAGATGGTGCAGATACAGAAAATTTATCTATAGATCCTAATGCAACAGATGAACAATATAATAAAGTTATGTATAAAGCTAACTCTGAATTGTTTCATATGATGATGCAACAAGTAGCAAATGCACAAAGGGCTACTAGAAAATTATTAAGAGAAAGAGCATTACTTCTTAAACCATATGGATTTAATAAAACATTAGCGTCACCAGAAAAAATGAATAGGCTATCTGGTATATTAAATGAAGTGTTTATAAAAAACAAAAACTTTAAACAGTTTATGTATCAAGAAAATCCAGAAGAAATAGAACCAGTATTAAAATATTTTAATGATGTAGATAAAGCAAGAAAACCAAAAGACAGATTAAATTTAACTAAACAAGATGCAAAAGTATTACTATGGCATAGAAATGCAATCAATGCTGTTAAAGCAAAAATGGCATTATCAAATGATGTAATGAGTGATACTAGTTTATTAGATATAAAGATAAGAAAACGATTTCACGAAATAGAAAGAATGATTGTAGATGGTAGTTTGCAAAATGAACCTAAAGATATACAAGATAAAATATTAAAAGAATATATGTCATTCGATCCAGAAGGTTCTATATTAGATGAAGATCAATACTATAGATCAAAAGGTTTTAATCCAGAAACAGCATCTAATAAGAGTATAAAAAAATGGAAAAAGAAATATAAAATATACAAAGAAGATATTAATACTTCTAAACTATCATTTAAATCTATGAAGGCTCGTAGGTTAGCTAGATATTTATTTGAGTCTACAGCAATTAATAATAATAACTTTGATGCTTGGTTTGAATCAACAGTACAAATATCAAATCATGGTGATTACTTTAATAAAATGTTTCATTTAGCAAATAGATGGGCTGACTATCAAGATCAACAAGGTAGACCACTAATAGCTAAATTCTGGAGAGTAAGAGCAAACAATCATATTAAAGGTGATTTATTTGAATGGGAAAATATATTAATAGATAATATAGCTACATTAAGTAAAACAGATATAAATGATCCAGAAGCAAAAGCAGATATATTTAACGAATCTAGTATAGATAAGTTAAGAAAAGATATGATTACTGTACAAAAAAAGATACAACAATTTAATATTGTAAAAAATCTTTTAGGTAATCTTGGATGGATAACAACACAGGTATCAAGTTACAATAATGTAGCGGCTAAAATAGTACCAGATGTAGGAATAATAAAAGCATTAAAATTATCTGGACAAGGTATCTTTTTTAAAGATGAAGAATTAAAAGAACTAGCTAAACTATCTGTAACAGGTGATATTAAATCAGCTAGAATTGGTGCAGAAAAAGCTGGCTTCTTTGAAGATATATCTATCTATGCTGGTGATGTAAACAAGAAAACAAAACGTAGAAGAATTAGACAGTTAGCTAGTCTTATACCTTCATACATAGAAGAGTATATTACAAGAGGATCTTTTGTTGCTGGTGCATTAGCTGGTAAACAAATAGGATTAACAGAGTCACAACAAAATATACATGGTGATTTTATAGCGGCTACAACACAAACAATGTATGATGGTATTACTAGAAATAGTGCATTGAATGTACAAAGTCTTAAAACACTATCACCATTTCAATCTTATTCATTAACTATGTGGAGTAACCTTCAACAGTTTTTAGGTAATACTGGTGTAGCTACAACAAAACAAAAGAAAATAAAACAGCTTATAGCATTTCTAGCAGTTGGTTCTGTATTTTGGAGAATGATTTCTATGTTGTTTGCTGGAGATGATTTAAAGAAAGCATTGTTTAATCCTACTATAAATAAATTTACTGTTGGTTCTATGATACCTTACTTTGGTAAAAGTATAGATATAAAAATATCAGAGATGTTACCTTGGGTAGATGATCTTACATGGCAGAAAGATTCTTATTGGGAGCAAGCATTTAAAAAGTTAGGTGGTGTAGCAAAAGATTATATAGATGATAAACCGAATGCTAATCAAAATGCTATTAAATGGGCTAATAGTTATATTGCACCTATCATAGGTATACCTGGAAGTGTAATGATAAACAATGGATTAAGAATGTTTCTTGCTACTGAATATGATGATTATGAGTTTAGAGATGTTAATGGTAAAAAGTATGCAGAGTTTTATAATCCAAATATAATTAACTATGCAAAAGGAACATTGTTTGGAATTAAAGCTGTAGATACACCAGAACGTATTAAAAGATTGGAGGCAGAATAATGGCAAAAACATTATTAAATAAAAAAAGAAAAGGTGTCAGCATGACAAAAGCTGACAAGAATCCTACTGGTGGTTTGTCAGAAAAAGGTAGACGTAAATACAATCGTGCTACAGGAAGTAATCTACAACGTCCTGTAACTGGCAAAGTTAAACGTGGAAGCAAAGCGGCTAAAAGACGCAAATCATTTTGTGCAAGAATGAGTGGTATGAAAGGTGCTATGAAAGATAGCAAGGGTAGACCAACTCGAAAAGCACTAGCATTGAGGAAATGGAAATGCCGAAAATAGAAGAAACAACAGATATAACTATACCATTACGTAACTTGTTATCAATAATAGGTGGTGTAGCTATTGCTGTAGTAGGATACTTTCATGTTGATGAACGTATTATGTTATTAGAACATGATTTTAAAATGGCTCAAGATGATATAGAAACTAATGCAACATGGATAGATGAGTGGGAATCAGATGGTATATTGCCATTAGATGTAGAACAGAATATGAGAATAACATTTATAGAAAAGAAGTTGGAGGAACTAGATGGCGAAATCAAGAGTAAATGAAGCTGGTAATTATACTAAACCTGGCATGAGAAAAACTTTATTTAATCGTATTAAAGCTGGTGGTAAAGGTGGTAGACCTGGACAATGGTCAGCACGTAAAGCACAAATGTTAGCTAGAGAATATAAATCTAAAGGTGGAGGATATAAATAATGCCATTAAAGAAGCCACAGACTATGTTAAACAAGTGGACAAAACAGAAGTGGCGTACTTCAGATGGTTCACCTAGTAAAGGTAAGAAAAGATATTTACCAGATTCAGCTTGGAATGCTTTATCACCAGCAGAAAAATCAGCAACTAATAGAGCAAAAGCTGAAGGTAATAAAAAAGGTAAGCAATACGTTGCACAACCAAAATCAATTGCAAAGAAAACAAAGAGGTATAGGTAATGCATAAATGTGGAGGTAAAAGTATGTATGGTAAAAAGAAAATGGTTAAAAAAGTAACCAAGAAAAAAGCAGTTAAGAAAAAAACGAAGAAGAAATAGCTTGACAAACAGATGTTAATAAGCTATATAATTTTCGGAAAGGTACACCAAAGATGGACACGAATCAAATTATAAGAGCCACGATAAGTGGTACAAGTGCAGTAACTTCATGGAACTTACAAGAAGTAAATGCTCTTGCATCTTTGTTAGCATCTGTTATAGCTATTATAGCTGGTACTTTAACTATTATTTCTTATGTTAGAAATAGAAAGAAATCTAAATGATCAGAAGATTTGAAGAAAACGATTCAGCAATAACACAAACAGAAAAATTAAATCAAATAGTAAACTTTTTAAGTTTTGATTACAAACCAGTAGAGGAACAAGCAAATGAAATTATTAACAAATATAAAAAGAACATTGAAGGATCTATTAGTCAAGGTGAAAAAATGGTTAGCGAAGCCATTAATCGCTGTGAAGTTAAAATTAAAGAAATAAATAAATTAGAATATAAAATTAATGAAAAAATAAATGCAACATTAAATTCATTAAATACAAAAGTAGATAAATTATTAAATGAAAAAATTGCAGAAATAGATTCTAATTTAAATGAAGCTGAAAATAAAATACAGAATTTAATAATAAAAAATAAACAAGTAAAAGAAACAAAAACTACTGAATATAATAATTTTATAAATTCAGTAATACAATCTTTAGAAAATATGAAAAGAAAATAATATGAGTGTAGAATTATTAGCAATGTTGGGTGGTAGTTTATCTGGTTTTGTTATGAAGTTAATAGCTTCTCAACAACAAAGACAATCACAAATATTAGAAGGTATGATTAAGAAACAAGAGTTAGCTGACTCTTCTGCTGATCGTGCTTCTGAACGTGGTGGTATATGGATAAGACGTATCATTGCATTATGTACATTGTTTGCAGTAATTTTTGCACCATTCATTTTGGCTTTCTTTAATGAACCAGTAACCATTGAAGCAAATAAAACTGGTGGTATATTTGGTTTTCTATTCGGTAGTCTATTCAGCAAAGGTAATGGCTGGATAGAACTATCTGGCTATGTACTCTTGCCAGAAGTACGTCAAACAATGCTGGCTCTTGTAGGATTCTACTTTGGATCTTCACAAGTAAAATAAACTTATTAACAAGTTATTAACAGAAATTATAAGGAAAGGCGTATGTCTATGTATAATATTGTCCACAAAGAAACTGGTAAATCTATTATGATAAAACAAGAAACATTTAATAGAGATAGAATTTTAGAACAAGCAAGTACAGAAATGGGGACAGCATTAGATATAAAGAAACATGGGGAGTATGGTATACATCCCCAATTTTGTAGTACTTAATCGTCTAGTTTAATAACTTTAACGTAAGTAGCACCTCTGTAGTTTAGAGTCACTTCCATTGTAAACCTCCCAATGTTAGCGTTCCTTCACTCACTATGAGTTACTTCCGACCATATAGGTTGAACGTATTTACATACCATCTTGATTACCATTATCTGGTAATATTGTCAAGGGTTTTTCACAACTAATTGTAACCTTAACATTTTCCTTATCAAAGAATTGCATACAAATAACTTCAAATAAACTGCCAGCATCTTCTATTGTCCAGGCATATTTATCTTTAACTCCTATCATTTTTTCATCATCTTCAAGTGTCATTCTCATTGTATTACTCCAGCTGTAATTAATAACAACCACCACATTATACATAATATGATTATAAATTTATAAAGGTAAAACTTCATTAAATGCTGTAACTCCATTTATTATAACGCCACAACCAATTGCTGGCTTTCTTCCATATTTGCAATACCCCATTGCATAACTACTACCATCAATACCACAACCAACTTGCATACCAAAACAACTTCTATTCTTTCCAAATGTCCAATGAGTATACATTTCTGTATGTCTATGTCCTTGTACTACTGAACTCATTTCATTTAAAGATCTAGTCTTTGCAGTACCATTTTCTCCATGTATATATTGTACATTATCTATATCAACAAAATCTGTAAATATCCAACGTGGTGTTTCTAATACTTCACAATAAGATTTAATCCATCTTTTAGGTACATTACCACTCATTGCTTTACGCATTACTAATCTATCATGATTACCAATAGTTACATATGCATCTGGAAATGCCATGTAATATGGTTCTAATCTTTGTACTGCTAAATCTAATTCATCTCTACCACCCATACCATCTGGATCTGTTTCATGGTATGAAGCGTAGTGATTATCTATTACATCACCTATAAATACTACAGTATCACAATTATGTTTTTTATATATATCAATAAGAAAATGTACATATTCATCATGATCAAATGGACAATGTAAATCTCCTACACATAATACTTTACGACCACCATTGATAACACAATTATCCATAGGGTTATCTAAATCATCTCTTGCTTTTGCTGTTCTTAATGCTCTCTTTACACTACTAGCACTAATTCCAAACTCTAAACTTGTTTCGTATATTCCTACTTCATTAACTCTATTTCTAATCTTTACTGCTGTTTCATATTTATAAGGCATTTAGACTCTCCATTAGAATTACAAATAACATACTTAATAAAACAAATAACAATATGTAAATACTAGGATCATCATCTTTATAATACATTAATGATCTCCTTTACTACATCATAATATTTAACACCATAATCACTACCATCTGCTTTAGTATTTTTATGTAACTCTGCAAGAGTAACAGTAGGTATCTTCCAATCCTTTTTACTTATATGCATAAGATAATAATATCGTTCTGGAAATTTACTTTGAAACCATTGTTGTGCATGAAGCACATCTTTGTGCCACCAATGTAAATGATAGTAACTAGATAATACTTTTATATTGCTTGGATCTAATTCAAGTGCTTTATGTGTACCCACATTTAGAACATGGCTTGCATGACAATCAGCACCAGTACATTCTTTACCAGAATATTGACACGTATAATTGTCACGCAATTTAACACATAGCTTTGCTTTAGCAACTAGCTTTTTTGTGTACCATGTTCTATTGTGAGGAAGTTTAGGCATTAGAAAGGTATCTCATCTGCTTCCATTTCATTATTTTTTACAGAATTAACAACTCCACTTTTTGATAAGTTTTTCCATTGGTGCGATTTCTCTATGAGATTTGCAATACCATCACTAATGAACTCGGGTAAGAACTCATCATCAAACTCATCAAAAGAAAAGTACTCAATGTTCCTATCAGATTTAATAGGATCATCTTTGTACCTTGCCATGCCATCAATAATAGCACGTCCTTTATCGTTCTCTATTACATTTAATATTACATTTGTATTAAGAATATTTTTAGGTTCAAACCCACTTAACTCTTCATCAGTAAAATCTCTGCCTCGCCATCCTTTCAAATGTTTGCGAAACTTTGACATTTCATTCATTGATAATGTGTAGATTTGTGATAGCACAATACGTTTATCCTCTTCGCTAAACTCATCAAGTAACTCAAACTTTAGTATAACTTTACGTTGTGTTATCTTTTTACCTTGATATTCATTATCTTGTGTACCAAGATCTATCAATGCAAAACATACTGCTGGATATAACCCAGCTTCTACTGCCGACTTATTACTATTACTATTTTGACTTATCTTCATATTTTCCTTATTTTGTTTTCTCTATAAATTGGCAATGTGATAATTGTGTATTCAATACTTTCATACCAGTCGTGCCATGATTATTACTTAAACAATGAAATATTCTGGTAGTGATATTACCTTCTTCATCATAGTCTGGATAATACCCAATGTTATTTAACAATGGTTCTATTGCCCTACTCTGAAGAGCATATACAGACCGACTATCACTGATAATATTTCCACTTCCTCGTATGTCATTAACAGAGATAATCTCATTATCTGGTATCTTTGTCAAGTGGTGAATGCTAACTATTGCTACATTTAATTGTTCTGCAATCTCACACATAGCTTGACTTATCTCTTCATCAAATCCAGTATCATTGTATTTACCAGTTGGACGCTTGAGATCTTTTGCACCATCTACAAATATAATCTGTATATCATACTTACGTTTGTATTTCATTGCTATAGATTTTAATTCTTTTGGTGTAATCTTTCTATCATAAAAATATATAGGTAATTTACTTACTGTTTGTAAGTGTTTCTTACCAGTCTGTAATTCTTTATCTGTTGATTCATGCCAGGTAGGTTTACCATTTACATTTATATATCTACCACCTTGATCTAAAACATTGTAATTGTAGTTACCATAATTAGAACTCATACGTTTTATTGTTATATCGTATTTATCTTCTAATGGTATAGCTAATGTAGGTATACCTTGTTGTCCTAGATAATTGTACCAATGTGCCAAGAACATAGACTTACCAGATTTAGATCTACCAGTAAATACTGTGACCATACCTTTACGTATACCACCAGTACGTTTATCTAAATCTGGATATGGTGTAGGAATGCTATTCATTATACCTTGTTTAGCATCTTCCCAATTATCTATGATACTGTCTACAGAATGCTCTCTAATGCTATTACTACCCATTAGCTTACCTATGACATCATTTGAAACTGAATCGCCTTCATACGCAATCCTCAAGCCTTCTTCAAGTACACCTATTTCTTTACGTAATTGAAGTTTGTCTTTTAAGATTTGAGCATAATGCTGACTATGTGATGGTATCAAAGTATGATCTTGTAATTTTAATAAGTATTCTGAACCACCTACAGATTTTAAGTTATCTTCTTTATCTAACTTATTATACAAAGTTAATGCATCTAATACTTGTCCATTAGTATACATATCCATAATTTGTGTATACAATAATCTATGTTGTCCTAAATAAAAATGATCAGTAGTTATGTTGTAATCAACACACGTTGAACATTTATCTGGATCTAATAACATAGAACCAAGCAACCCTTTTTCAGCTTCTAATGAATTAGGTTTATCTAACATACGTTTAATGGATTCACTTTATAATTAGAAGTTTCAGTTAAGTAACTTGGTTTCATATCTTTAAACCATACTCTAGCTATTTTTAATTTCCAATTTTTTATAGACTTACCATTACCATCACACCATGTACGTTTGTTCATATCTTCCATACAAGAGTTGTAGTATTCATATGCTTGTTGTGATGATGACATACAATCAACTTGTGATAATTGGTGTTCTCTTGCATATGATAACGACCAATCTTCTACTTCTTTTAATGTAGGTATAGCATTTTCATTATCATTATCATTATCATTAAGGCTTGGATTTGCTTGCATTTGCTTCATATTATCTGCTCTTGCTTTACCACCCTTACTACCATTCTCACGTAGTTTCTTGCATTTCTCTGCATACTTTTGTTTATCACGTTCAATTTGTTGTATTAATGTGTTAAACAATATTACTAACATTCTGTCATTAAGACTTTCTTCTACAGTACTATCATTGCTATCTGCATTTAGATATTTAAATACTGTTTTAATTAAGATGCCAGCTTCAGCATCTGTTAATTGTTCAAATAACTTTTCTTGATCATTATATAGAATAAAACTTTTCTTCATATTTTCCTTTGTTACATATAATCAAACATAACGCTGACACTCATTATATTACCAGTATCAAAATCATGTTGTACTCTACAGATTTTTCCCTCAACATTTATATGGTTACGATACATATCTGTCCATACATGATCTCGTATAAAACTAGCATTAGAATATCGATCTCGTTGTTTTTGTGCTTCTTCAACATTACCTAATTCTTTTGCATTCTTACCATACTTTACAATAGTTTCTAGTTTTGGAATCCATCCTATTTGATTTCCCATTTCATCATGTATAGCCAATGCTTTTTCATTATCATCCCATTCTGGATGATGCTTAACTGTTACAACTTGACCATTTTCTAAACCAAGATTGTGTAATTTTTCATTAGCTTGTATACCCGATAAATTAATTGCTATCATCTTCTTCACTTTCAATAGCTAATATACTTTTAGATATTATTTCTGATTCTGTAATTGTGCCTTCACCCAACGCCACTTGTTGTTGTGCTTCTTCAAATGTATCAGCTGTTATTGTGATGTTCTCACGATAGATAGATGATACTGCTAATTCGTATGTTGTTGCCATTGTTGTTATCCTCTACTTTCTGTGTATGTTTTTCCATACTCTGTTGTTGTTATTGATTTGTTTAGTATTATTTGCTCGCCTTTTGTTACAATATCTTCTAATGTTTCGTATGTAACGTAGACAAATGCATCTCCAATTTGCAAACGACAATTTGTACCAAGTTCTACAATCTGTACTGTTGTTTCCATTTATAATCCTTTCTGCCTTTTTGACAATTGGTAATTCATTTATTTGTTGTTCTAATAATTTTTTCATGTGTAAATAATATGCCACTTGTTACCAAATGGCAATATCTTTTATTGAAAAATTGTATGTAATCCTAAAAATACATAAAATATAAACAAGAGTATTACAAATAATCTAATCATTTTTATCACCATGTAAATCTATTATTTTTTTACATGATTCATATAAACTTTTTACATCTGATAAACCTAATCTAATTTCTTTGTAACTTTCTCCATTTTCATATTCTTGCAGATCGCATTCTTCATCAACTAAATATGATTCTATAACTAATTCGTAATAATTTCTTTTATTATCACTAAACATATTTACAACTGGTTTGTCATGTTCGGGATAATCTTCATATTCTGGCTCTGCATGATCATAATCAAATTGTGCTTTTGCAAATGCTTGATTATATCTTATTTCGTCATCACTTATCATTGATTGAACCTCTTACTTTCAGATCTAACAATGCTAATTTTTCCATTTGTAATGTACGTAATCTATTTTCACACCATTTAATATCAATATCGATATCTTTTAATTTTGCTTCCATTAACTCTTTATCACTCTTCATTATCTTGTCCTCTTCTTAATATATAATAATCTGTGTTTCCCCAATCTCTCGATTCTAGTGTATCATCATCTACAAAATTATCAATAGAAATTTCACCTCGATCTATTTGTTTTAATTCTTCTTCTGTTACTGACAAACAATGTATTTCTGTTATTTCTTCATAGATCTCAACTGATATATCTATTAACTTTTTTGTTCTATCTACATCTCCTAGAAATTTATCTTTAACTCTCGCCATTATTTTACCTCTACTAATGTTCCATCTTCTGCTACTTTATAACCCTTATGCTCTCTATATAAGTTTGCATCATCTTCTGCTTCTTCAACTTCTTCTGTTTCATCTAAAATTTCATATTCACTAGTATCTTCTATATCAATAAGAGAATCTTCTGATATGTAATCAAAAATACTAAAACCTTTTTTATCATACCATTTTTTATCAACAATTATTTCGTGAGTTTCTTTTATTCTTTGATATATTTCTACTACTAACTTTATTTTATCTTTAACTCTTGCCATGATTAAATTCCTCTCTGATGATTACATCATCATATCCATCATTTTTATATTCTTCTGCTAAATCAATAGCATCTTCTTTTGTTAAATAGTAGTTGTTGACTTCAAAAGCACCTACCCATACTGAATAGATCTTTGGTTCTTTCCAGCTTTCTAATTCTGCTTTTACTTTTTGTTCTAATTTTTGTGTAACTTTTTTGACGTTTTCGTTATTGCTATATGTAACAAACTCTATATTCATAAATACCCCTTAAAAATTTATTATTGTATGTTGTTTTGTATTAAACCATTTAATATCTTTAATTTTGTGGTTTAATGTTGTGCTAATAAAATGTTCTATTTCATCACTATCTAAATCAAGAAAGTTGAGGTTACAGTATGTCGTAACCTCGCCTTTCTCTTTATTAACTATAGTAAGCATTTCTTAAACTTCCCAACCATCAATTAAAAGTATTTCATTCCAATTGATTTGGAAATTACCCCAACCATTATATCGAACTAATGGCTTGCCATTTGTAGATCTGCCAACAATTTTACGTGTTGCTTTTTTGTTGCCATCTCTAGTTAAGGCTCTGAAAGTGATTTCTTGACCAATTTCAAAAGATATTGGTTTAAAACCTCTTTCTCTATTTTCTAGTACTGTACTCATGTATTGCTCTAACATATTTACACCTCTACTTTCTTGTTAATTACTGAATAAGTATTCAAATCCATCTTTTTTGTTAATACTAATAAAATTTTCATGTAATTCTTCTTCACTTGTTGCTCCAATAAAATTTAATGCTTCTTTTTTACTTTCAAACAGCATTATTTCATTGTTGTCATCAAGTAAATATTCATCACCATTTATTGAAATGCCATTTATTGCTCTACTAATATAATACATTTTAACCCCTTTCTTAATTTTAGAATGGGGGACTTTCACCCCCTTGCGACCTCATCTTAAACGTAGTCAATTCTAGTTAAAATTGCTCTATTAAACAAATATCATCATTGCAAGCTAATACTTGCGTATGTTCAATAAGAAACTCTTCAGCTTTTTCTACTGTATTAATTTCTTCATCTTCATCTATTAAATTAGAATAATCTTCTAAACATTCTTTCCAACTGTCATATTCTGCAAATTCGCAACGAATGGCAATCGGGTCAAATTCTATCATCTCGCCTTGACTATCTTCTAATTCATTAAAATAATCATATAACAAAATACAAGCCTCATAAGAAAAATCCCCGTCAAGACCCGAAGCGAAATCATCTAAAAAAACGTGCATAAACATAATATAAACCTTTCTTTTAACTAACCAAATGATACCAAAAGCTAACAATTAACCAAGAAAAAAGTTAAAAAAAAGTGCATTTATTTACATACAACATATAGTGTATAAAAATATAGAAACCACAATATATTGTATGCTCTAAAATGCCGTATAATGAACGAATGGCTTATAAGTAATGCTATGATATACCTATAGACACATATAGCTTAAAACGTATATATAGACCATTAAAAGCAAAATCATATAAATACAAATAAAACAACATAAAAATATAAAAAAGTTTAGACTTTCGGCAGTTGATTAAATCAACCCCTACGCACGCACGCACGAGCAGAAACTGTGCCGATTGTGTTTTTTGTTGTTGTAAATTGTTGTTGTTTGTTGTTGTTATTGTAAAAAAAACTCCTCCCGAAAGGTTTAAGGAGGAGAAGCAAGCGAATTGCTTTTTATGGCTTAAAAAAATTGGAGAAAAAAAAAGAAAGGGGGGAGATCCCCCCCAGATCTACAGACCTAATGCGTACCTTGGAACTCCGCCATCATTGATCCATCTAAAAGATTCTGGATCTATGCACTTGGTAGACATTCCAAAGTCATGCATAACAGATCCGTAATCATCAGCTTCCAGATCTGTACACATTCTATCTAGATCTAACTCGAACTCATTATGCATCACGATCAATAGATGCCAGATCAAGTTGCGATCCCAACCCTCATGACCTAGATCTTCTAGGATCTTAGCCATACGAACAGACATCATGAGCATCATCTCAAGATCTCTGCGCTTAGTCTGATCGATTATATGTTTCATCATATTACTCATAATTACCGATCCTATCTAGCATATCAAAATATGCCAATTGCTCACCTAGACCAAAATCAGTTTTGATCATGTCTAGGATCTCTTCTGGTTTTATGCTTGGATCTATATCCAATGCGTTACCTTCGTCATCTGTCTTGGGATTACCAACCAAGAAATGACCAACCATAATATGACCGAGAAACTTACAGCGCAGATCTGGATCATGTGCTTTAGGTTTCAGCAGTCCTTCATCATCACATATGATCGCATGAGATCTGCCTTTCTCATCAGTCCCATAAGTGATCGTAATCAATGCTCTTGATTCATCTTGCTTATGTGTTACTGCGTTCTGCAATGCTTCCAACCCTTCCAGATCTTCAACACTTGCACCATAGTTTCCATTGCCTACGCAATAGACTTGAATATATTTAGCCATTTGTTACCTTTCATCGTGTCGGTGTCATTACCAACTTGATTAAGATCCTATCAAATATTTTAGCAAATGCCAGAAAAAAGATCATCAAATGTTGTTTAATTTTCTTCTTCTTTAGATCCGATCTCTTAGGCCTTGCACCCTGTCTTGCCAGATCGACTGCGTCTGGGCTGGCTTCAACAGGCTTTAGGCTTACGAGATCTCCAAGCATATGCGTACGTACCCTCGGGAATCAACATTTACGACAATTGCAATATATAGACCTACAATAAACTTTTATATTTTTCGTCTTGACAAACGAATACTCTTTCATATAGACACAGAACATGAAAAAACCAATAAGACATTGTGATGTATGTGGGGTCGGTGATTCAAAAGAAAACCCTATATTTGAGATTCTTAATGTTGAAGGTGAGATTGAGCAGTTAATATGTATGGATTGTTTTGTTAAAGAAATAGAGGAGCAAGAAGATGGCAAACGTACCATATAAATATACTAGTGAAGCACAAGAAGAACGTAACTGGAGAAAGAAAAAATCCAAAAACCCTAATAATAATTTTTCGGTTTGCAAAGGCGATAAAAAAAAATTTGACGAAAACTACGATAATATACAATGGATTAGAAAATGAGCTCCCAAACGATTTACACAGAGTTAAAGAATGCTGATAACAAACAATTATGGGCATTTGCACAAGAGATAGATTCTTACAGACGAAAGACTACTGAAGAAAAACCAAAAGGATCTATAGACTTTTCAGATAAAAAAGCAGTAGAACAAGATTTATATGAAGAGTTACGTAAAGCATATAAGTCTGGTAATGTAGCTGGTGCAAAAGAAATTGCTAGATTGTTGAATATTGGTGAAGCATCACAAGATATAATCATTGAGGTAATAGATTTTGCAAAAGCATATACTGAATCGGATTCGGCTTCCACAGCTACAGCCTAGATATTATCAAATTCCTACATGGAAAGCTATGGATGCTGGTGCTAAAAATATTTTAATGTCGCATCCTCGTAGGCATGGTAAGGATGTCACTACAGCCAGTATATTATCCAAGAAGGCTATGACTAGGGTAGGAAGCTATTATTATCTATTTCCTACACGTAAGTGGGCAGAACGTGCAATATGGAACAATATTGTAACTATTAATGGTAGAAGTGGTCATTTGCTAGATATAATCTTTCCAAAAGAGATAGTTGCTTATAAAAACAATACTGATTTAAAGCTAGGTCTTATCAATGGTAGTGTAATTAATTTTAGTGGTACAGATAATTTAGACTTTGTAGGACAAGGTGGATATGGCTATGCATTGTCAGAGTTTTCATTGCATAAAGCAGAAGTAACTGGTTTCTTATCACCAATATTAGATGAAGGTAATGCATTTATAATTATGAATGGTACTATGCGTGGTAAGAACAATCAATTATATAAAATGTTTGTAGCTAACCAAAATCATCCAGATTGGTATTGTGAATGGCTAACACCACAACAAACCAAAAGATATTGCTGGATAAGTGATGAAATTAAATTAAATCCAGAATTACAGGGTAAAATTGATCCTTTAACAGGATTAACTTATTTAAACATACAAGATAGAATAGATAGCAAAATGATTTCTTATTCATTAGCTAGACAAGAATATCTTAATGAAGCAGTTGCTGATGTTGCTAATTCTGTATATGGATATGAAATGGATAAACTACAAAGAAACTCTAGAGTCTTACCAATTGATACAAATGGTAAAGCTATATATACTTTTTGGGATTTAGGTGTAGATGATCCAACAGCTATAGTATTTGCATTTATAGAAAATAATACAGCATACATAATAGATTACTATGAAAATACTGGATATGATATAAAACATTACATAGATGTAATAAATTCAAAGCCATATAGATATGCTGGTCATTATATGCCTCATGATTCAAAGAAAAGAACTAATACTACAGCTACTAATATTTTAGATTATGCGAGAGTAGAATATGGTTTTGAAGCTAGAGCAATACCTAAAACTAATTCTGTAAGAGATGATATAGAAATAGTAAGAAGATATTTACCAAATTGTTATATAGATGAAAAATGTACTAGCTTGTTAGAGCATTTAATAAATTATCAATGGAGTGCTTCTACTGGTAGAATATTACATAATGAGCATTCTCATGGTGCAGATGCTGTTAGAATGTTGTTTATGGCTATACAACAAAATATTTTTCAAGAATATCTA
>VTLG01012878.1_pt1 | contig 37349 bp, 50 predicted proteins | sample 4694571 | NCBI WGS metagenome assembly VTLG01 (sample SAMN12604809, study PRJNA352737) | marine metagenome | biome: ENVO:00000447; feature: ENVO:00000209|ENVO:00000569|ENVO:01000036; material: ENVO:00002151; isolation source: viral sequences binned using virsorter ...
CAAAGACTCTAACTCAGCAATGTGTTTGATTAATGTTGTTCTTGAATTAATACCACACTCTTTAGATAAAAGATTGAGAGATGGGAAACTAATCCCACTCTCATTATTTGTGTGATATATCAACCAAGATATAATTACCTGCTTGTATGGGTGTAAACCTTTTAATACTTTAGCAGGAAAGATACCGAACTCACCTGTAGTGTACGTAATTGTCATTATTCAATCTCCTTATATTTAAAGATTAAACCACGAACATGTGGGTAACGTCCACTTAATTGTCCAACAATATGCGACCTATCAATATTCAATCTTCTTGATGCCTCACTAATTGAGTCAAAGTTTAACAGGAATTGACCTGTTAAAGGACTACGTTGATATTTTAGTTCCCATATTATTTTTTTATCTTGATGTTTATGTTCCTTAAACATTGTTTCTATCCGATATTCTATAATATCTTCTAGTTCAATAGGACATGATTTACCTAATCTTTTTTGTCTCATGCTAGTGCCTCCATTGGAAATTTAACACCCAATATATCAAGTGCATCTTTTATACGAGACACTGCCATGTAATAGTTTTGCCATTCATCGGACTCAACAATACCACAAGAGTAACCTTGTTTATTATTTCCACCAAATGCAACAACCATTCCAATAGGAGTATCATAATTAGAAACATTTTTATACCATGTATTCACATAGAATGAACACTGGAGTCTATGTTTATCAGTAACTTTTTTGCTTGTTTTCCAATCAATAATGGCAACTTTTTCAACACCTTTATATTCAATGTAAGCAAGCATATCATACTGTCCTGTTATACCTAACTGACTATCGATAAGTCTTTCTTCCAGTGAGATAGGTCTGACTTTATATTTTTTCATAAAGTTAAACCAACCCTCAGGAATATTTCTGCAACACGCCATTTGACCTGACTTACCACCTTTGTAACCTTTGTGGGTTTGTAGTGCTTTAGGGTCAAAGATGTCTAGTCCATCTCTAAAGACATTATATTTAATATAACATTCTATAGCGTTATGAACCTCAGTACCTTTGTCAGCAGTTTTTTGCAATGCATCTTTATAACCATCAAATGAATCAGCATTTTGAAATGCCCATCTGATAAGTCCATCGACATTACCTGTATAATTAAGGTAACTTAGAATAGAAGATATTCTTGGTTTTAATTGTCCGACTGCAGGAGAAAAATCATCTTCTACTTTAGCCTTACCTAAACCAATCTTAACACTACCTAGTTTACCTTTATGTTCATCATTCCAATTATTACCACCATCTTCAGTATAACCATAAGACAGGACTGTGCCTATCTTATGATTAAGTGATGACTCTTGGAGAGTTTTTATACTAGGAACATATCCTAATTTGTGATTGTTCCAGTATACTGCGACTGCATTTTTATCATGCTTGTTGTCAGGCTCAGCAACTAACTTGACTGCTGAACCAACAACAGGTCTCAATGTTTTTACATCATTATTAGATGTATCTGCAATAAGACCTCTAACTCCAAATGTTATCATTAGAACAAACCTCCCTCTTTAGCTTGGTCTGTTTCTGAATCAACCATTTTGAGCATAGTTACATGATTATATGTATCTGCTAATTCCCTCATGTCAGGCTCAACATCAAATATAATTTGACAATGAGTATCACTAACAGGGTGAACTTTAGACTTTCGTAATGTAAGTACCATTACGTCAGACTTTTCTTTGTATTCTATTTTCATTTTATTCCTCTTTAACTTGCGAACTGAAACTGTATCAGTTCTATTTAAATCTAAAAATTGGGAGGGTTGCCACACCCTCATTTATGGCTATGAATCTACACGTTCGTAATCTTCATTTGGGTCAAACTGTACGTCGTACCAAGCGTCCTCAGAAATTTTAATCGTCTTACCTTTATGTGTGACTAGAACTCCATCGGCTTTATGATACCACATATCATTTATAGGACAAAGAAACTCCTCTTTATCTAAGGTAATATCTGTTGTTCCATAATATTCTTTAAATGAAACTTCTTCTACTTCATAAGCTTCATCAACAGGACAACGAATAGTACATTCATTTGCTTTTTCATGTGCTTCTTCTTCACTTGATGCTTCTACTTTAATATACACATAAAAATCTATTTCTTTTTTTATGGTATATGTGTTTTTAATTTTATTTTTCATTTGTTCCTTTCTAACTTAGAAATGATAACAAATATTTTCTCGGTGAAATTACAACATAAATCACTTTGATTTCTATCAAGTGTTCTAAGTAATTTACCAATTTTATATTCACTTTCTCGTGTTAGTTTTATTACTTTAACAAGTAATCTTATTAGTAATCTTTTCATTTGTTTCCTCTCAACGACGAACTGAAACTGTATCAGTTCTATTAATTTATTTACTTTCAGCAATCCAACGCTCGTTCATTCTTATAAGTTTTTTAATCATTTTTATATTGTATTCGTGTTTATGTAGTGGTTCTTCTGTATTTTCCTCCATACTTTTAAGCTTTAATTTCGCTTCTTCTAAACCTACTGTCCACCCTGCAATATTATAGATTTTTTCAGTATCAATTTCATTTGGAACATTTTGTAAACTATTAATTAATCCATCAACTATCCTTTGATTTTTAGTGGATAAATTAAAATATTCGTTGCCTAATATTTTTTGTATATTTTCTAATATTTCTTTCATTTGTTTCCTCTCAACGGCGAACTGAAACTGTATCAGTTCTATTAAAAAATTGGGACGTTTTTTAACTGAACGTCATAACAGTATATGATTTTATTTCACAGGACAAGAATTATATTAATCTTCTTTTTCACCTGCACGTTCCCAAGAAACATCTTCATTAACTTCTTTAACTGTATTATTTTCTTCATTACACCCCCAAAGGACATCTTCTAAAATAATACTGCCATTATTAATATCTTGATACTCTTCATCAGTAACGGGACAAGTATGAATTTCTTCTATTATTCTTGTTACACGAACTTTTACTTCTTTCATTTTATCTTGTTCTTCTTTTTTTACTATTTCTATTATTCTGTGTAGGTCTTCTATTTCTTCATCTAGTTTTTCTACTTTATGAAAACCTATTGCATTTAAGCGTTGTTCTAGTTTTTCTTGTAGCATTTTTTCTAGTGTTTGTATTTTTGTTTCCATTTTATTTCCTCTCAACTGCGAGTTCAAACTTTATGAACTCTATTAAAATTGGGAACGGGAGCAACCCGTTCTTGCTATGCTAGATTTCTTCTTCTTCAAGACTTTGAATTTCATCAGGATTGAATCCATTCTTCTTGAGAATAGGAAAGATATATTTTGGCAAACCATTTGGAAAGTTGCCGTCGTAATCACATAATTCAAGGTCATCATCGAATCGTAAATTACTAGTTTTATAGTATTCATTACCACCACTTTCAATGTGTGCTAACTCCATGAAAGCATATGTATCATATTGTTGTAATTTATTTTTTTCTTTCCATACATCAATAATTACACTGATAGTTTCATCAGGATTTGTGGTCTTAATACTTTTAATAATTTCTCTTTCTGTTTTATTTTTCATCTTTTTCTACCTTTGCTACTAGAGTGTTAACAATTTTTGTAAAAACATGAGCAATTACCTCATCTTTAAACTTGAAATGGAGACCTGCACCATACACTGGAGCATCGCCATAAATACTTACTTCTTTGTATTGGTCATACCATGCATCATCACCTACAAGGTTTGTAAAGATGCCTATTCTTTCTAAGAATTTAGATGTTTGATTAGTAATTTTAACAATCTTACTGTTTCTATCAATATGGTATCTGTCCATATCCCAATGGGACTCAAACTTAATATTGTACAATTCAGGATTGAACCTAACATTGTAAGTTATATGTTTATCTCTAGTGCATTTGTACTTAACAACTTTTCCCCAAGACTTTATGTTCTTAGTTGAAGCATCTGAGTATTCTGCATGCATTGTATTATCTATTGTATCTTTCATTTTATTCCTCTCAACTACGAGTTCAAACTGTATGAACTCTGTTTAATATTTCTATTGGATACACCATTTCTAGTGTACCCTGTAGACGCATTAAACTTACGACCATTTACCTGTTGCTATGTAATTGTCGACCATTTTTTCCATTGTCTCTTTTTTGGTGTTGTAAGGCGATATGTCTAGAAAAGCATAACCACCATTTGGTAAATCCACATAGTGAAATGCTTTAACATTATCTTCTTCAACATCATATTCAATACGGCAAACATATTCTTTATATGTCCACTTTTCATCAGACCACCAAGACATTATTTCACCTCCTCTAATATTGCATCTCTATGAAACTCTTCATTGTAATCCATGCAATTAAAATCAACGAAGTATAAGTCTTTATATTTCTTATCTTCATACTCTACTGCATTGCCATAATGCCAATCGATAATACCATTAGCTTCGTCAAAATCTTTAGCCAATACAGTAAATGAAATTTCTGTCCACACTTCATAAATAATTCTGCTTTTGATACTACAATCAATATGAATTTCTTCATCATACCACCAATTCTTATGGATTGTTTGTATGCTACGCAAAGACATTCTATCATCTAGACTTGCAATGTATTTGCCGAACCTTTTCATCATTCTGAAATGCTCAACAGATGATAATGGTACATCATTATGTAACTGACAGTTTCGGTGTATATTATATTCTTTTAATTTACTCATTTTATTTCCTCTCAACTGCGAACTCAAACTGTATGAGTCCTATGACCTGACCCCCGAAGAGGTCAACGCACTAAGCCTAACATCTATTTATACTCGCTTAGTCGAGTTAACAAGGGTCACATACAATATTTAAATATTCATTCACTAACCATTGTTGGAAGTTGTAATTAGTAGCACTAGAAAACCCCTTATCTTTTTCTTTTTTATATCTATTAATTTGATATTCAAGTTCATTAGTTTCAGGGTCTTTAAAATCAAGGAAGAAATCAAATGCTTCAACCTTGAGATTATGTGCTTTAAGATGATTTTTATTTCTTAATTTTATCCAATCGGACTCCCACATAATTGTGTACTCATGTTTTTTTGCTACATTAGTTATAAAACCCTCTTTTTCAGAATCATATAAATTATTATTTTTAAAATAATCTTTCCAAAAATAAGAATCAGAACATTTGATACAAATATCAAATAAAGTTTTCCAACTTTTATATTCACAAATATAATATTTATCGAATCTAACTATTACTTTTCTTTTTGTTTTATACATAATTTTCCTCTCAACGTTAAGTATTATCACTATTAATAATACACTAGAACACACCACAAAAAGCGATGTGTTCCGATGTAGCATTAAGCATTGAATCGTTCTTTATCAGTAAACCAAAACTCACGATTATCTTTTTTATAATCTTGGTAAGCTTCATCATAATTTGTATAGTAATAACCACCACCAAACCAAGTCGTATAATCTTCTGAACTATGTCCGAGTGAGTCATTAGGAAATGATACGAACTGAGTCGATATTACATATCTAGTTTCACCTTTATAGCCTTTAGAATTTAACTCATAAACGACTTTTCTACTAGCCTCTTCATTATTATAATCTATTGACCATTTAGTAACAACAAGTACTATTTTTTGGTCGCCACCGATAAAATCGACAACATCATCACAGTCTTTTAGTACTTCTTTAAACGACAATTTACTTGATATATTCATTATATTAACCTCAACTTTGACTCTGTATTTTTAAGGACTTGTCACCCTTATATCTAGTACTTTTACTAGTATAGTTACATTAAAGTTGAGAGAGGAATCAGTGGAAATTTTTGGGTTGTTATGGCACAGTCTAATCAGCACGGCATCATAGGTCATAGGCTAGACCCTGATTATTTCCCACTTTCAATTGTCAAAGAACTTCGCAGACAGAGGACAAAATTCATAACGTTTTCTCAACTGTCACTGCTGAGCCTACAGGATAGTAATTCACAGGTCAAGCACCAAAATGAAAAAAAATTCACAGCCCTTTTTGGTGGTCTTTTTTTGGATATTAAATTACTGTTAAAAACATGAAATATAAAGACGCAAAAACACTATATGATGCCATTAAAAATTCATCAGGAAATAAAGAACTATATGCTATATGCACAGAGATAATAACCACTATAAAAAAACAAACCAAAAAAATAAAATCAGTGGAAACTCTAGACCCTAAAATCGACTTTGAAGATAAATCTCTTACACGCACGCACGTATTGAACCACCTTTTTCAACAATCTGAAGACGGAAATGCTACTGCTAGCAACTATTTAGGCAAATATTTAGGCTTAGAGGCTCAAAATCGTAGCATAATTATACAAATAATAAGATTTAGTGATATTGACCACCTGAAAGAGAAAGTGCCTCAGAACGCAAATATAGAGGTTTTAGAGCATACAACATATAGTGGTGCAGAGGAAACCATACCACAAGATGTAGTGCCACAAGATATAGTAGGTAAAGAAAATGACAACCACAACATATAGTGCCTACAAAAATGTAACGGCAAAAGTCAATGTTACAAAAATGTAAGCAGGGTGTTTTTTTTGGGGGTACGTCGGATTTAATTCGAATTTTTTTTAAAATAGTATAGACCTCTCTAAACAAGGAGAAAATTTTGAAAAGTTTACCTATACATGTGAAAGACCTATCCGTGTTCGTTTGTTACGAATGTGGTAATCATTTTTTTGTTTTAGAGTTGCCTTTAGGAATAAATGACCCTAACTTCTGTCCATACTGTGGTACAGACTTTGAAGAGGTAATTGAGTGTGATTAAATTTAAAAGTTGCGAAAGATGTTGTTGTGTAGATAGTCAAGATAATCCAGTACTGGTTATTATGGGTGTTGACAATGTTCCTCTTGAATTTGTATGTTTAATGTGCTACACAGGAGAAAACCAAGAAGAAGAGGTAACAGATGAACAGTGGCTATCATGAACCAAACGTCCCATACAGATATACACAGAAAGCACAGGACGAAAGAGATTGGAAGAAAACACTAGACAATAATAATTTTTCAAGAACAACTGGGCAGAAAAATAAATATCGTAAAAACTATGACGATATAGATTGGACAAAAAAATAATGTATACTCTCGCAAAAATTTTAATCTCTTTGGGAATTATATATTGGGTTAGTCTTATATGGAACTTTTAGAAGAATTACGCATACGCCTGCCACAGATACTTCCTAGAGATTATCAAATGGGTGCATGGAAAGCATTAGAAGCAGGTAGTAAAAATATTTTAATTAGTTGGGCAAGACGACACGGCAAAGATGTAACGACGGCAAGTATGTTATCTCAACGTGCTATAGAACGAGTAGGTTCTTATTATTATTTATTTCCTACACGTAAATGGGCAGAACGTGCTATATGGAATAACATCGTAACTATCAATGGATTATCAGGTAACCTGTTAGATATAATCTTTCCCAAAGAAATAATTTCTTACAAAAATAATACCGATATGAAAATTGGATTAATTAATGGTTCAGTTGTAAACTTCAGTGGTACAGACAATCTAGACTTTGTAGGGCAGGGGGGTTACGGATACGCCTTGTCTGAGTTTTCATTACACAAAGAAGAGGTTACAGGATTTTTATCTCCGATTTTAGATGAGGGTAATGCTTGGATAATTATGAATGGCACAATGCGTGGTAGAAAAAATTTGTTGTACCAAATGTATGAAGCTAACCAACATGACCCTAATTGGTTTTGTGAATGGCTTACTCCTCAGCAAACTAAACGATATTGTTGGGTAAGTGAAGATATGAATTTAAATCCTGAGTTACTTGGTAAGACTGACCCTCTCACTGGATTAAAGTATTTGAATGTTCAGGACAGAGTAGATTCTAAAATGATTTCGTATTCATTAGCAAGACAAGAATATCTTAATGAAGCAGTAGCAGATGTAGCAAACTCAGTGTACGGATATGAAATGGCTAAGTTAGAACAAAAAGGAATGATTGCACCATTGCATTATCAAAAAGGTGATATGGTATATACATTTTGGGATTTAGGTATGGACGACCCAACGGCAATAGTATTTGCACACATTGATACAAGAACAGATAGAATACAGATTATTGATTACTACGAAAGTACAGGACATGATATAAAACATTATCTTGATGTGATAAATAGCAAACCTTATGATTATGCAGGACATTTTATGCCACATGACTCAAAGAAACGAATGGGTAACACAGGAACAAACATAATTGATTTTTGTAGAACAGAATATGGTTTTAATGTTAGGTCAATACCTAAAACTAATTCTGTAAGAGATGATATTGAAATAATAAGAAGAATACTTCCAACTATATGGATTAATTCAAAACTTGAAAGTTTATTAGAACATTTAGTAAATTATCAATGGAACGCCAGTAGTGGTAAGATATTACACAATGAACATTCTCATGGGGCAGATGCAGTTAGAATGTTAGGTATGGCAATGCATAACAGAATGATAGACCCATATCTAAAAACAAAACAACAAAGGAAAACACCACAGTTTGTGGACGGAAGTGAGTTTATACTATGAAACCATATGAAAGAGCAAAATTATTATACAAAGATAAACCTGATGAATTTTACAAAATAATAGAACATTGTGGTAAGGTGGGAGCATTTCATTCAGATGAAGATTGTTTTGTTTGTGCATATCAAACATCTTCAGAGTCTATAAGAAAAAAATCAAAGATTATACTTGACAAACTAGATACTTGGTTTATATACATTCTCGCAGGTGACCCAAATATGGCTTTTCATTATACGATGAAAAATATGAAATATATTGCTTATGAACGTTTTGATGGCAATATTAGATTAGTAGAAAAAAAGAAAATACAAAATTTATTATGGAGAACTTCTTTAAGAGGAAGAGATACTAAAAATCATAAAAACAGATTTGAAGTAGGAGTCTAAGATGGGTACAACATATAAAACACCAAAAAGTTCTATACCACCAACACCACCACCTGTTATTACAGGAAGACCAAGTGAGTCAGATACTGAAACTGATGTTAATAAACAAAGAACACTTGACCAAAAAAATATGTTAAAAACTAGAAAGAAAAATTTTAAACCAACTATGATGAATACATTAGGTATGGGTGGCACAGTAGCAGATGCTAACTCAAGTATTTTTCAAAGCAGAAAAAATAAAAATTATTAATTAGGATATTATTATGGGTACTAGAGTAGAACAAGCACCGACACCACCACCACCTCCACCACCATCACCTGCACCCACTAGAGTTGATACGGCAGGACAACAAGCAGTTGCATCAGCACAAGCAGGTGCTAGAGCAGGAAGAAAATCAACCATACTTACAAAAAGAAAACCTAAACAAAATGTATTAGGAAAAAATACAAAAGGTACAACAAGTATCTTAGGTCAAGGTAAAATGTAATGGACGGAAAAAATCTTGTAAGAAAATTTGATAGCATGAACCAGTATGCTTTAGGTAATTGGAAAAACTTATGGCAAGAATGTGCTGATTGGTGTTTACCAACAAACGATAACATTAATCGTGTACGATATGGTGGATTAGAAAAATCTCCACAACGTATGATTGATACTTGTATAGAAGCTAATTATAATTTTGCATCAGGTTTTTATTCTCATATGTTTCCACCAAATAGTGTATGGGCAAAGTATAGACACCCTAATCCTATGTTAATGGCAGATGAGCAAGTAGCATATTATTTTGAACAAGTAAGTAGAGTTATTCATCAAATAATTGTTGGTTCTAATTTTGCACAAGAACAATTTCAAGCATTACTTTGTATGGGTTGTTTTGGTACAAATTGTTTAACATTAGAAGAAGATGATAAAGAAATAGTAAGATTTAGAAATCATATTATTAGTGATGTTAGATTAGAAGAAAATTATCTTGGTGAAGTAGATACTGTTGCTAGAGAATTTAAATTAACACTTAGACAAGCAATACAAAAATATGGTACTGAAGCTTTAACAAAAGCAGGCTTTGACCAGTTAGAAGAACAATCAAAAGATTATGGAAGTCGTAAATATACTTTTATACAATTTATTATGCCAAGAACAGACTATGTGAAAGGTGATAAAAAGAACACACAAAAACCATACGCATCATTTCACATAAGTAGAGAAAAAGGAACTGTAATTTTAGAAAGTGGGTTTGATTATAACCCTTACAAAGTTGCAAGGTTTAGTAAAGGCAACGATGAAATATATGGTCGTTCACCTATGAGTATGATATTAGGAACTGCAAGAAGAACAAACATTATTTATCGTTCAATGGTTTTATCTGCTGAACAAAGGTCTAATGCACAATGGTTAGTTCCTGATGATGATAGTGTAACTAATATCAGTAATAGAGCAGGTGCAATAATAAAATGGAGAGCAACTAATCCTAATGGTAAACCTGAAAGATTACAACCTGCAGGAGATTCTAATTTAGCATTTGAAATGTATCAAGTTCATGAAAAACAAATTAAACAAATGTTTTTTAATCATTTATTCCGTCCTCTTGAAGATTACAGGAATATGACTGCAACAGAAGTAAATGAAAGAATGACTACTGATATGATGACACTAGCACCTTTTGTTAGTAGATATTTAAATGAACATGTTAATCCAATGATGGAACATTTGTATTACATAGCACAAAAGAAAAACCTTTTACCTGAAGTACCACAAGCATTAGCAGAAAACCCAACGTATGAAATAGATTATGTAGGTAGATTATCTATGGCTACTAAATCATTTGAAACAATGGGTGCAATAAATACTTTACGAGTCTTTGGTGAATTAGCATCTCGTGACCCTAATATGCAAATGTCTTTACAAAATGTAGAGCCTGATAAATTATTTAGAGAAATATGGTATGCTAATAGTTCTAGTATGAACGCATTAAAAGACCCTAGTAAAGTTATGGAAGAACGTGAAGCACAATTTGCAATGATGCAAGAACAACAGATGATTAAACAAGCACCTGCACTGGCAGACGCAGTTCAAAAAGTAAGTGGTGCAGTTGACCCATCTAGTATAATAAGTCAGGTAGAACAAGGGGATATAAATTTTGAACAGTGATGAATTGAATATTCTTATCGGTTCGTATAAAAGAGTTTTTAATACAGAGGACGGATTAAGAGTTTTAGAAGATATAGATGCATTTGCATTAATTGATGAACAAGTTGGAAGTCAATTATCTCATGCAGAGTGTGCATATCGTAATGGTATGCAAGATTTAATTAGATATATAAAAGCTTTAATAAGCGAGGAGAAGTAAGATGCATAGAAGAGGTCATGTAATTAAAAAGAAACCTGCTGAAAAGAAAAAAGTAGGTTCTAGAGGTGATAGAACACCTCCTAAAAAGGGTGAACCAAAAACTGCAGGTGTTGGTAAAAACAGAGTACCAACTGCTAAACAAATGAAACAGAATAAAAAAGAAAAAGTAACTGAAATTGTTAAGAAAAAAGCAGTTAAAAAAATTGGTTCTAGAGGTAGTAGAAAACCTGTAGAGCAAAAAACTTATAGTTCTGAGGGTGTACGTAGAGGTGGTGCTAAAAAACCTGTTGAAAAGAAAAAAACAGTAGTCGGTGGTATAAGAAAAGTATTAGGAGAAATAGCTAAAAACTCTAAAAGTTCTAAAAAGAAAAATAAATTTAAAAAGACTATGTCAGGTTTTAAAAGATATTAGGGCAATAAAGTTAACAAAGGAAAATTATGTCGGAAGAAGTTATGGAAGAAGTAGCATCTGATGGTGCTGAAGAAATAGTAGAAACAGAAGAAATTATTGAAGAACCAATAGATTCTTCTATGTTAGATAATGAGGGTAGATTCAACAAAACTTGGGTTGATTCTTTACCTGATGAATTAGGTCAACATTCAATATGGAATAAATATACTAATCCTATTGATTTGGCAAAAGGTGCAATACATTCGCAAAGTCTTACTGGTCAAAAGATTCAAGATTTTATGACATCTGATGACCCTGTTGTTAAAGAACAAAGAAGACAAGCAATGGGTATACCACCATCTGCAGAAGACTATAATCTTGAAATAGATGAAGAGTTTTCTAATATAGAGTTAGACGAGGAAGAAATTTCTGAGTTTAAAGAAGTTGCATATGAATTAGGTTTGTCAAATGAACAAACAGAAGCATTGCTTCATTATGAACTTACTAGAGGTAAAAATGATGAAGCTGATATGGAACGTGAAGAAGAAATGAGTCTTGTTCAAGCTGAAGAAACATTACGACAAGTATGGCGTGGTGATGATTATGAGTACAACTTATCTAAAGTTGCTAATACTTTGGATTACTTAGGCATGGGTGAGTTTAAAGATGACCCTGCTATAGGTAATAATCCTGATTTTGTTTTAGCTTTCTTTAATAAAATTTGTCCTGTAGTTGGAGATGATGCAGTTATTGCTAGTCAAAATGTAAATGCTTCAACTGTAGAAGATGGATTACGTAATGTCGAAAAAGAGATGCGTGAATTTACAGGTCATACTCATAGTGCAGATTATCAAGCGTTAGTTAAAGAACGTGGTGAATTATTAAAACAGGCAGGTAAATTAAAACCACCACCTAGTTTATTATGAAAAAAGACTTGACAAATTATTGAAATAAATATATATGAATTTTAGATTTTACAACAGATACCACAATTTGTGCCTGATAGTAAATCAAAGGTGAGAACCTTAAATCAGGCAAGACCCTCCTGTCGAGGACACTCTAAGCCGAAAAAGTAAATTAACTTATATGTATTAACTATTAATTCGGAGGTGAAATATGTCGCAAGACTTATTAAACACATATGTAATTGGCTTTGACAGGTCTATCAGAGAAACTGTTGAAGTTAATGGTGGTAAACTTCGTCCTTACATTATGTTAGCTACAGGCGACTTATATCGTAAAGAGGGTGTTTATCAAAGAACGACTGGAGGGGGTTTACCTCAAGTTGTTACAAACAGATTTGGAGATTCTCCAATATCTGAATTAGACTATAGCCGAAGACGTACATCAAGAATTGCTTACCAAGATGGGCAATTCATGGATTGGGCTGATTTGTCTAAAATGGGTGTAGACCCAAGAAATGCAAAGTTAACTGCTATGAAGAACAAGTTTCTTCGTCAAGAAGATATTATCATCGACCAAGCTATGCTAGGTTCTGCTAATACTACAGACTTAGAAACAAGTGCAACTTCTGTAACTTTAACTAATGCAGTATCCAATATATTTGATGGAACAACTGCAGTAGATGAGGGGTTCACTTATGGTAAGTTCTTATCAGCGTTAGCACAATTCGGAAACAACAATGTTGACGTAGAAAACTTAGCACCTGTATTCAAGATTTCTTGGACACAGTGGCAAGAAATGATGGCTGATGATAACTTCATCAACTTCGACTATACTGCAACTCGTCCAGTGGACAATGCTAGTTATGGTAAAATCTACGACTACATGGGTGCAAAATTCTGTATCTCAAACATTATCCCATACTTCAATAACGAAGCTTGTTCTGTTGGTGATGGAGCATCATCTGTTGGTAATTTAAAAATTGCTAATTCTGATGTTGATAATGCAAATGGTACATGGACTGCAGTAACTACAACTGTTGGTGGAGTTGATTACAACTTCCGTGCAGTTTACGCATTTGCTCCAAGTGCATCGTTGTTTGAAGTTAATCCTGACATGACTACCAAAGTGTCAGAAAGAGCAGATAAAGGGTTTAATTACTATGCTTACATGAAAGCTGAGTTTGGTGCAGTTAGAATGGAAGAAGAAAAAGTAGTAGTTATTCCATGTAGAAGTTTAGCATAAAGGAGGATTATTATTATGGCTAATTCAAGCGAATTAACAAATGTACTTGCTAACAAATTAGTTAATAAGTATGAGTATCGTGGTAATGTCCAAGTTATAACTGTAAGCATTACTTCTGGTACATCTGGACTTGTTCAAATTGCAGATACACTGCCTGAAAAGGCTCGTATCGTTCTAGCTGACCTTACTACAAGTGCAGGAAACATTTCTGACTTGGGTACAACGGCAGATGCTGATGCGTATGTTACTGGAAATACTGGTAACTTAGTATTACCAAACGACCTTGCAAATGGTTCACTTGCTTATATTGAAGTAGGAGGGGACGACCTTGCTATTACTCTTAGTGAGTCTGCTCAAGTTCGTGGTGTTATATTTATTGCAACTAACGAGTAACAACTGAGGGGAGGGCAACCTCCCCCTATTTTTTTTTATTATGTCATTAACAAAAGTCAAATTATGTAATCTTGCGTTAAGTAAGATAGGGAATGAAAGAAACCAACTTACTGACCCAACGTTTTCTAATAATACAGGAAGCGTTTTTACACAATGTGATTTACATTATGACCAAGCACTAAATGAACTTGTTAGATTACATACTTGGAACTGTTGTAAAACAAGAACACAAATTGGTACTAACGAAATAACAATCGTTATTCCTGCAAGTGTATCTGACTCAGGAAACGAAGAAACATATACATTATCTGCATCATCTGTTGATTCAACAAACAGACCTGTATTTACAAATAGTACTTCAGGAAATGCTGATTATGTTAGTCTTACTTTTAATACTACTAGTAAAACACAATGGATATTAGTTTTTGGTGCATCAAGCACTACAGTAACAAATGATGTTACAACTTATAATCCACCATTAACATTTAGTAATGGAGTTACTGTATCATTAGTAAAACCAATTTATGGGTATGAATATCAATTCAAATTACCAAGCGATGTAATAAGAACTATATCTGTTAGTCCAACAAATAGTATATATTACTACAGTAAACCATTAGTAGAATGGCATGTAGAAAAAGATATATTATTAACAAACAATCAAAAAGCATTTATTTGTTATGATAAAGCACCTGAACCAACAGAAATGGATTCTTTATTTGCACAAGCATTTTATACATGGTTAGCATATAAATTAGCAATACCAGTAGCAGGTAATGAAAAAAGGGCAAATGATATACTAGATGAATTTACTAGTGCAGTAATGCCTGAAGCAAGAAGAGTAAATGGTTTTGAACAATACAATTTTGCTACTAATGATAGTGAATGGTTAGAAGCAACACAAACAACTGCTAGTTCAGGAAACAGTTATCCTCCTTTTGCTCAAACAGATTATAATACAATTCCTTAGGAGATAATGTGGCTAAAAAAATCGTCAATAGTTTTAATGCAGGCGAGTTATCTCCATATCTCTATGCTCGTGAAGATATAGATAAATATCAATCAGGTTGTCAAGAACTAGAAAACTTTGTTCCACTTCCGTATGGTGGTGTAATTAGAAGACCTGCTATACAAAGAATTACAGATACAAAAAATGATGTTAATGCTAGATTATATCCTTTTACATTTAATGTTAATGAAACATTTATGTTAGAAATAGGAAATACAGGAACAACAAATCAAGATGGATATTTTAGATTTTACAAAAACAAACAAATAGTCTTAGACGAAACTATTGATTTAACCGATATAACTAAATTTAAATGGACTCAAGGAACAGTAAGTGGTAGTCCTAGTAAATATTACTATTGTACATTACCTGATGATAGTGACCCATCATTATCAGATACATCATTTATTATAGTTGATGGTGTTACAATTTTTAAAAGAGCAACTGCAAGTGGTATTGCACCATCGTTCTTTATTAAAGATAATGATAGTTTAGGTTTTCAAACAATATATTTAAAATTAACTAATAGTGGTGCATCAGGACAAAACCCAAATACTTTTACAGGAACATTAACATTAGGACAACCTGCTTTTGAAATTACTCACCCATATTTAACAGATGAAATAAAAGATTTAAAATTTACACAATCTGCTGACGTATTATTTATTACACACCCAAATCACCCTGTAAAAACATTAAACAGAACTTCATCAGAAAATGATGCAAGTTGGAATTTTACAGACTTTGATTTTGATACTGGGTATCCACCATTAAGAGAAGAAAATACAACTACGGCATTAACTATATCTACATCAAATAAACAAGGAAATACCATTTTAACTGCAAGTGGAGATGTATTTGAAACAGGACATGTAGGTGCATACTTTAGATTTAAATCAATTAGAGATAAAGCAAATAGTACTTTAAATAAAAATTATAATTCTTCTAATATTTCTAGTGGTATAAATGTTTCAAATTCTAATTGGAATATAACAACAAATGGAACATGGCTAGGTAAAGTTACTTTACAAAGAAGTTTAGATGGAGGAGTTACATATAATAATTATATTGTTATTGGTGATACTTCAGGAAATGGAACAACTGCATCTGCAACTGTATCTAAAAACTTTACAACATCTTCAGAACAACCTGAAGAAAATAATACTTTTATTAGATTAAAATATGATAATACAGATGTTTCTGATGCATTTAGTTTTTCTTTAGTTGTTGAAAATCAATACTTAGAGTCTTTAGTTCAAATAACTGCAGTAGATAGTTCTACACAAGCACAAGCAAGAATAGTAAGTCCATTTCAAGACTCTATTTTAGAGTATACAAATTGGACAACATCTCAAGCATTTAATGTAGGTGATAAAGTTAATGAAAATTTACCTTTTGCAAATACAACATTTACAGGTGCAGTAGGTTCTATAGATTTAAGTGTTAGTGCTAATGTTGTTTTAGGTGGAAGTGAAACAGGAACAACATTAACACAATTAGATAATACAAAAGGTATGGCATCAGGAGAAATTTCAGTGTCTAATTTATTTGGAACAAGTGCAACTTTATCTCCATCTGATATTACACAAATTGCATATGACCATACAACAGAAGTAGCTACTATAACAACATCTGCTAATCATCAAGTAGCTAAAGGAATGAAAATAAATTTTGAAAATATTACATCGTCAACACTACCTTTATTAACAGGACAACATTTAGTTACAGTAAGAACTGATGCAACAAATTTTAAAATATCTTTATCAAATGGTGGATTAAGTGCAAGTGGTAATTATACTATAACTAATGCAAATCTATCTATAGTTGGTCAAAGACACTTTTATGTTATTTCAGATGCAACTTCAAATGTATGGTTACATAAATTTTTTATTTCACCTGAAGATGATACTATAACTTTATTAAAAAGTAATAATATTTTTGCTTCTAACGATATGGCAGAGGGATTTGATGTAGCATTTAATAATGATAATTTATATGTAGTAGGTTATACAGTAAGAGGGTCTGCAACTAAAGTAAGATTTAATAAATATGGTGCAACAACATTAAATAAACTTTCTACTGTTTCTGATATTAATACTGATAATGGAAATGCAACTACAGGAATTAGAGGAAAAAATATGTATCCTCGTTCAATAGGAACAGATGGTGCAGGAGGATTTTATTATGCTCAAATAACAAATGAAGTAAAAACTACTGGTAAGTTTCATCAAACATTTAATAGAAATGTAAATTATATATTTAGATTAAATATAAATATGGGTGTAATTTCAACTACAACATTATCAAACTCTACATTTAGTGACCCTTTTATATCTGATATATTTGGTATAGATGGAATTGTTTATACTTTAGATAGTCAAAATAATAAAATACAAAAAAGAGTTTCAACAAGTATAAATACTTTATTAGATAATTATTCTGTAGATACTGAATCAACATTAATGACAGGTATGTATTTAAATCAAGTTCCTACAGATGCAACATTAGAAGAATCTATTTTAAGTATAACAACTGCAGGTGTTCTTTTTAAATATCAAACATCATCAGAAACAAATTATTTTGAATGTGTAAAAGAAATAACAAGTAGTTCACCAACATATGCTATGGGATTTGGTTCTCAATTTGATGCAGGACATTGGAATAGATTATCACCAAAAATGAATAAATGGACTGAGGGTGCTTTTTCAACTCTTAGAGGATTTCCTGCTTGTTTAGCATTATATCAAAATAGAATGGTTTTTTCAGGTGTTGCTAGTTATCCTGATACTTTATGGTTATCTAGAAGTGATGATTATACAAATTTTTTATTAGGTACATTAGCAACTTCTGCTATGAAACTTACTATTAACTCAGGTAACCTAGATAGTATACAATGGTTAGTACCACATGAAGCTTTAATTATTGGCACATCAGGAAGTGAATGGTCACTTGAACCTGAATCAGATAGAAAGCCTATAAGTCCTGTATCTTTTGCATTAAATAGAAAAACTACATATGGGTCAAATACTACACAAGCAACGTTGATAAACTCAGTAATAATTTTTGCAATGCGTCAAGGACGTAAAGTAAGAGAATGGACATACGATTATAACCAAGATGAATTTATAGCACCTGACTTAACAATATTTTCAGAACATATAACTGAGGGTGGTATTATAAATTGGTCTTATCAGCAACAACCTGATAATATATTATGGTTAATTAGAAATGATGGTCAATTACTTGGATTTACTTATGAAAGAGAACAAAAAGTTTTTGGTTGGCATAGACATACTGTAGATAGTACAGGTAAATTTTTAAGCGTAAATATATTACCTAATCCACAATCAGAAGATGAAGTATATACTATAAGTGAATATACAATAAATCCACCTGATTGGGTTGCATCAGGAACATACACTTTTAATCAAAATGTAGATTATAATGGCACTTGTTATGTTTGTATACAAGACCATACTGGTAGGAGTACAACACCACCAATGGACGCTTTTTATTGGTCAGAAAGCACAAAAACAAAAAGAGCAGTAGGTGTTTTTAAACCAAGAGAATATACAAATTATACAACTGATTTTTGTGGTGTTGATTATGCTACTAAATTTGAATCACCTGAAACTGCAGAATTATCAGGATTAGATTATTTAGAGGGTAAAACAGTAAATGTAGTTATAGACGGCATACCCTCAGCAACTACATATACAGTAAATGCAGGTAAAATAAATATAGGAACAACAGGACATACTACAATTTATGTTGGATTAAATTATACTGCAACATTAGCACCAATGTATTTAGATACAGAAACTACATCAACAACAACACTAGGAAGTAAAAAAGATGTACAACGTGCTACTATAAGATTTAAAGATACATTGCAAGCAAAAGTTGGACAAACTAAAAATGACCTTGACAGTGTTGTATTCAACTCAGATAATACTGCACTATATAATGAAGATGCAGAAGCATGGTTTTCTAATGCAAGTGAATTTTTAAAACTATTATATGTAGTAAATGACACACCATCACCATGTACTGTATTAGCAATGATACCTAGAGTGGAGGATAGATAAATGGCAGGATTAGGTGCATTTATAGGTTTAGCAGGTTCAATCATGTCTTCTCGTGCTGAAAGACAAGAGGGAAAATTAAGAAAACAAGCTTCTGAATACAATGCTAAATTATTACAAAATAAAGCAGAGAATATAAAAATTGCAAAAGAAGCTGAAACACAAAGAACAATAGAAGACCAAAGAAAATTTAGAGCAAGACAACGTGCAGGTTTTTTATCTACTGGTGCTACAACAGACTCAGGTACACCTTTATTAGTACAATTAGAAGAAATATCAAACATGCAATTAGACTTATTAAATGATAGAAGAACAAGAGAAATACAAAGACAAAGTGCTTTATCAGAAGCAGATATGGCATTATACGAGGGAAGAATTGCAGAATTACAAGGAAAACAACGGGCAAGAACAACTTTATTAACAGGGATAGGAAACTTCGCAAGTAGTTTGGAATAATATTATGGCTAGAATACCTTTATATGAAAAAAAACCATCTGTTAGTGCTGACTATGGTGGAGCAAGATTAGACCCTAATGTTGCATCAGCTTTAGCACAAGGAGAACAAGACTTTGGAAAAGCAGTTTCTAACGTTGGTAATCAAATAGCTGACCTTAAAAGAAAAGCAGATGATGCTGATTTTGAAACATTTTCTGTTGCCAAACAGGGTGAGTTAGAAGCATTACGTGTAGATGCAATGGTTAATAAAGGTGCAAGTTATGATACTGTTTATGATGACTATATAGCACCTGAATTAAATAATATTAAAGAAGAAATTAAAAAAAGAGGTTACGATAGTCCTAATCGATATTTAAGTAGGTGGGATTTAGATAGTGAAAAAATAAGACTTAATGCAAAACAAGAACAATTAGCATTAAAATTAACAGACTATGAAGACAAAATTGTACAAGAAGCCAACATGTATTACAAAAATGATGACATGGAAACTGGCGATGCTAAAATTGGTGACTTAGCAAAAATTGTTGGAGAAGCTAAGGCTCGTGACCATCAATCTAAAGGTAGATACAATTATGTATTAAATAAAATTATTACCACAAATGACCCAAATGAAATAAATAGTATTGTAAACGATAAAAAATATACAGATAAATTAAATTTTTCACAATTTAACCAATTAAAAAATCAGGCTATATATAGGCAAAAATCGTTACTACAGGATAAACTAAAGCCTGCTATGGATAATGGAGATAAGTTGTTAAAACAAGGCTTATTGGACGAATACTGGGTTGCTGACAACTATGCTAAAGGTAATTTAAATGCACAACAAGCAAATTACTACCGAGAAGCAATATCATTACAAACAGAAAGATTTGCACAAGGTTTAGTAGAAGATGCTGATGGTGATTTATTAAGTAGACGTGGACAAAAAAGAGTAGCAAATGTAAAACGTAGAATTGTAAATTATATGAATGGTGAATTTAAAGGTGAAGCTTTAGATGAATTAGATGATATAATGTCAGATGTAAACAAAATTAATCCAACACCAATGATACGTTCTAAATTATTATCACCCATTACAAATGCTATGGGTAACGAAAACACTGTAGGATTTTTTATTGGTAATAGAAATCAACATGATAGAGCATTTGATAATATAGAATCAAGAGCAATGCTTGAGTACACAAAACAATTTAATGCATTAACAGGAAGTATGCCTGCTGATTTAAGAGATAGTTTATATACACAAACAATATTTGAATTAGAAGAATTTTTAAGAGGTATAAAAAAAGGAACATATGAAGTTGATGGACAAAAAATTAGAATAACTTCAGGTAAAGAAAAAGTACGTGGCGTTAATTTATATAATGAAGTGCAAAAAGATGATAATGAGTCAATAGCATTTCAAAATGAAATTAATGTTGCAGTTAGACAAGTATTAGCACCAGTAAGACAAAGAGCAGTTGTTATGCCTTTAAAACCTAGATTAAATAATATACAAGTACAATCTGACCCATTAGATGAATTTTTCCCTGTAAGAGATAATAATGAAACAAACTGATTTTATATTAAAAGGACAAGAAAGAGGTTACTCTAAAGAAGAAATTGCAGATGCAAGAGATAAGTTCTATGCACAAGGTAATTCTTTTGATGATGACCCTAAGCCACAATTTACACCAAATGCAACACTAAACAATAGTCTTAGTGAATCATTAGATGATGAACAAAATAGTTTATTTGATGAACATGAAAAAGCTAAAACTACATTACATGCTTTTGAGGGTTCAAAGATTGGTGATACACAACAACAAATAGAGTCAGGTGTAAAATCAAATACATATGACGATATGATAAGAAAAGAAAGAGGTCTTAGTGAAGATGAATCCATTGATTATCCAACAGTACTTAATGAGAAAAAAGCACAGTATACAGAAGAAGATGACGAATATACTGTTAGTAATGAAGATAGATATATTAACGCTAATCCTGAAGCTTCACAAGAAGTATCTAAAGTGGCAAACAAAGGGGTAAATATATATAGTTTTTCATTACCACTTAGACAAGTTGTTTTAAAAGATTATGCACAAAAAGCATTAGATGGAAAAAATGATGATATTGAATATGATACTCTTGGACAAGTAGTTAAAGGTAGTGGAGATAACACAGGTGCATTTGATTATGGATTATATCAAATAGATATAGACCAACGTGTTGCATTACAAAGTGCATTAAATGATAAACAACAAGTATTTGATTTAATTAAGGAGGCAAATGAAGTACAGACAACTATTGGTGGTGCTTTTGATTATTCTGATTTATCTTATTTCAATCCAAAAAGAGCTTTCAAAGGTGCATTACAATCAGCACCATTACAACTTGAACTCGGTGCAATAGCTACACCTTATGCATTAGGTACTGCAGGTGCAACAGTTTTCGGTACTCCTGTATCAGGAACAATAGTTGCAAATGCAGGTAGATTAGCTACAACTGCATATCTTCAACAACAAGGTGCAGGTGCTATGTTACGTGCATATCTAGAAGATAAAACAATAGACCAAGTATCTGATGAACAATTTAAAAGAGCAACACAAATTTCTAATGTAGCAGGTGTTCCTTATGCATTAATAGAAAGAGTAATAGGACTTCCAAAATTTAAAGGATTTGACTTTGAAAAAGTTACAGGAGGTGCAACAAATAAACGTTTATTAAACTTTGTTATGGATAAAGCTATGACAGATAATAAATTTTTTAGATTATTAACTAAAGGTGGTACTATTGGTGCATATCGTGTATTAGGAGAAGCATTTGAAGAGGGTTTACAAGAAATAGTACAAGAGTCTACAGGTATGACATTAGAGCAAATGAACCCTGATGTTAATTTAGTAGAAGATATTGCAACAGGTGTAGGCAAACAATTAAATGCAGAAACATTAGGTGAATTAGCAAAGGGTGGTGGAGAAGCATTTGTACAATCAATACCACAAATTATGGTTAGTATGGGATTACCTACTACTATAGAAACAATGCAAACAGATGAGTTTAAAGCAGTTGCTGATGAAGTAATGCTTAATGTAAATCAATTAGAAAAAGACCCTGTAAAAAGAAAAGCTAATATTAAACAAGAATTAATTAGTCGTGGTGTACAAGAAGATTTAGCAGATGAGTTATCAGAAGAAGCTATACTAGCAAAATCATCAGAAGATATAAATAATGTATTAGTTAAAGTAAATAGTGCAGTTGGTGAACTTACAGATACAAATGATAAAGGAATAAAAGTATTTGCAGAAGATGACTGGAATGAATTAGCAAATATGACAGATGAAGAATTAACTGCATATATAGAAAACTTTCCTGAAATAGAAGATGATTTTTACAAAGGTATAAATGGAGATAAAAGAAGTCGTATAAAATATAATTCATGGGCAAAAAATAATAAAGATACGGCATATGCAGAATTTTTAATTAGAAATAAAAAAACAGATAATAGATTTGGTATAAGTAAAATTGATTGGCAATCATCAATAGATACTACTTTTATAAGAGATGTTATCTATTCTAATAAATATGATAACTTTATTGATACTAAATATCGTAAACAAGGTGAAACTTTAGAAAATGCAAAAAGAAGATTTGTAATAGAAAAAAAACAAGTTAGAGAAAATGCAGTAAATAGTCAAATTGCTAGAGCAAGAAAATCATTATCAAGAATAGCACCTAACGTTAAGTTTGTTACATACAATACAACGCAAGCATTTACCAAAGCTACAGGAAGTACTGGTGCAGGTTTTTATAAAAAAGGTGTTGTACATATTAATTTAGAATTAGCTAATCAAAGAACTGTAGGACATGAAACATTCCATGCATTATTAGCATCACAATTTAACACAGAAAATACACAGAAAAAATTACAACAAATATTTGATGTTGTACAAAAATCAGGTAATGAAGAATTAGTTAGACAAATAAATAATTTTAAAAATTTATATTCTGATTTATCTAATGAAGACCAAATAGAAGAAGCTATTGCAGAACTTGCAGGTATATTATCATCGTCCTATAAAAATGGATTACCAACTGTTAGACCATTAATATACAGAATGGTAAGAGACTTGTTATCTTTGGTTGGTGTAAATATAAAAGAAAATGAAGAACAAGAAGTATTATCGTTTTTAGATACAGTAAGTAGAGGATTTGCTACTGGTAAAGTATTAAATGAAAAAGACATAATGTTTATTGTGCCTAATGAAAGAGACTCTAATAATAAAGAATATGGTAAAGAGCAAAGAAAGATATATGAAACAGAGGGTAAACAAGTAGCACCTAAAAAAACTAAAGCACCTAAGAAATCAATTAAAGCTTATAAGTTATTTAGAATAGGTGAAGATAATAAATTATATCCATTATATGTTTATTCAAAGGAAGCAGTACCTGAAGATGAATGGGTAGAAGCAAAAGTAGGTGAAATAGATAAAAAAACAGGTAAAGTAAAAGGTGGTGAAATAAAAAATCTTGCAATGCGAGCAGGTTGGCATGCAACAGATGAAGTAACTGCTACTCAAATAGGTGGTAAAACAGAACGTTATGGTAGTGTTGATTATAGAAAACCTAATACTGTATGGGCAGAAGTAGAAATATCTGCTGATGTTGATTATCAAGAAGAAGCTAATGCTAGTAAAACAAGAGATTTAAGAGATAAGCTACCTAAAAATGGTTTTTATAATTTTAAAACTAATCCAAATGCTACTGGTAATTGGGTAATTGGTGGTAAAATGAAAATAATAAATCGTTTATCACAAACACAAAAACAAGTTTTATACGACAATCAAGGTTATGCTGATTTACCATATTTAGATGAACTAATTATACAAAATGGATTAACATTTAATAATTTAACAAAAGTAGCACAAGGTATACTTAAAAAGTTTTATCCTAATTTACATGCAGAAATGCAAAACAATCCTGATGCTAAAGTTTTACAAGCACCAACTGAACCTGAAATACCTTATCTAGATAATTATGGAATAGAAGATGGTAAAGAACAAAGAGTAAATACTGCCGTTAGTTATGTATCAGCAAAAGATAAAACCATAATAGGAAAATCTGATGTTACTTTAAAAAGAAGAGCAAAACCTGATGCAAAAATAAAAGCAAGGTTAGAAAAAAATAAAAAAATATTTGAAACTGCAAAAGAGGGTTCAAAAAGAAAACAAAAGGCAAAAGAAACAATAGAAAAAATAAATACACAATTAGAAGTAAACGTTGAAGCTAAAGAAAGTTTAATAGAAATATTAGTTTATGGTTTACCAACTTATATAGGTCAAGTTTATTTAGATAGAAGAGAAATAGAGTTAATTGGAGATAGAATTTCAAAAAATGAAACTAAATTAAAAAATGAAACTAATCCTAATAAAATAGAAAAAATTAAAAAAAATCTAAATAGAGATAAAAAAGAATTACCTTTATTAAGAACAAGATTACAAAGATATGAAAATAATCCTGAATTATATAATGTACCTGAAGTAGAAAGATTACTTAATAAAAATATAGATATTAATGAACGCATAGAAATTATGACGGAAATTATAAAAGGTAATTTAAAATATTTATATGATAGCGTTCCTGAACGAATTAGAAAACGTTCTAAACTATGGTATGATGGTGCTAATGCTATAGCAAAAACTTTAGCAGAACAAAGTGGTTTTAGTTTAGCACAAGTATCAGCAGTTTTAGCAACACAATCACCACAAAAAGACTGGTTTCAAAATATACAACAAGGTGCAAATATAATTGATGTTATCTTAAATGACAGTGGCACAATATTTAATGAAGAAGATTTTAAATTTGGTATAGAAAAATTTCTTAAAGTAGATACAAAATCTGAAGAAAGAAAAAGAAGAGAAATGCTTCCAATGTTACAGGGTAAAAGTGTTAATGAATTAATGAGGTTACCTGAAAACACTAAACAAGAAATAGAAAGAAAAAAAATTTTAGTTGGTGCATTAGTTAGAATTATATCTACAGAACGTCATGGTTTAGAATTTGATGTAGTTGCTCCTGAGGGTGTTGCATTAAGAGAACAAACAAAAAATAATGGAGAAAACGCTAGTCATGGGTGGGGAAGTTTTCCTGAAATATATGATGGTGTATCTGTTTTATTTGATGGTAGCATGGAAAATATTTCTAAAAGTTTAGGTGTAGGACATAAAGTAAGAAGTTTTTATAATAATATATTTGACCCTACTAATTCTTCTGATGTAACAATAGATACACATGCTTTTAGTGCAGGAATGTTAACACCACATTCAGCAAATAGTTTTGCAGTAAAACAATTATTTAAATCTCGTTTTGCATTTGAAGAAAATAAAGATGAAAGAAGTCAAATTGTATATGCTTATATGGCAGATATATATAGAGATTTAGCAAAAGAACTTGGATTAAAAGCAAGAGAATTACAATCAATAACATGGGAAAAAATAAGATTATTGTTTCCTGATGATACAAAACAAGGTATAATACAAGACTTAAATAGCAGAGGTAAAGTAAATGAATGGTTTGACCAACGAAGAGAAGATTATCTTATCAGCAGACGTAGAGTCGGTAGCGAATATGAATGGGTTAACGTTGACCTTAGAGCAAATAGAGAGCGTCGTGGAGAGTCAAGAGACATTGATGGAAATGTTCGGGGACGACTTAACTACAGAAAATCTTCTGACTCTGAACGGCTACGACCTGTAGTTACAGTTCCTATTGACCTTGCTGAAAATCCTACAAAACAATTAGAATTATTTCCTGAAGAAACAAAGCCAATCATATTTGATGATGGAAGAGAACAAAGAACTGCTGATAGTGAAATAGATGATATAGATTTTACATTCGGTGGTATGGCTGACTTTGGTTTAAATCCTGAAGACTTTACTAATGGTGGTACTTCTGTAAATCAACTATTACAAAATGCTATAGATTTATTTGGACGAGATGCAGATGGTGTATTTAGAATTGATATACTGGCTAAAAACATGCTTAAAGAATCAGTCATTATATTATCTAATCCTGATGAAGCTAGAATTAATGCAACCATACAAGCAGGTATAGGTGCAGTTATGGGTGCTTTAAGGCAAACACAAAAACAATTACGTAAAGACATAGAACAAAAACGTTCTACAGATAATGATGAACTCGAAGCTACACAAGCACAGTTAGATAATGTATCTCAAAGAATAGATGATTTGGCTTCTGCTATGATTGTTATAGGAAGTATAAGTGGTACAACATTAATAACAAGAAGATGGTTATCAGGAGCATCAAACTTTGAAGAAATAGTAAGAAAAGCTATGTCAGCATTAGGTGGTTCTATAACACAAGAAGATATTGATTTTATTAATAATACATTTAGAGATGTACAAGAAGTAGAAGATGAAATAGATGATGTTTATGATGCATATGATACAACTGCAGAAGACCGAGCAGAGTCTAACAGAAAAGATATATATAACCAAGCTACTCAAACAGGCAAAAAAGGTGAGAAGTTTAGAGAAAAAATAACAAAAGGTTGGGAAGATATATCAAATAAAGTTGGTAAAGTAAGTGCAAAAATATTTAGCGTATTTGGTGGTAAAGAACAAAAGATTGCTGATGATAGATTTAAAACAGGGTTTTTAGATTTAGCAAACTATCAGGGCAGAGAAGATGTATTTATAGCGAGACTTGCTGAAAGAATTATATTAAATGGTGTTGAAGACGGAATAGAAGTTTCTCTTGATGATATTGTAAAAGGTGTACAAGATGTATTAGGAGAAGATTATGCTAGACAACAAATATTAATTGCTATTGCTAATAATACATTACCTGCATTTGATTTAAAGAAACAGTATATTGCAGTATTATCACTAATTAAAATATCTGCAAATGCAGAAACTGGTGTTTCTAAAATAGCAAGAGAGTTATTTAATCTTAGTAAGAAAACAACTAGTGTAAAAACAGTAAATCAATTTATAGCAGAATTAGATAAACTACAAGAAACATTAGAAACATTGTCATTGTCTGTCACTAATATTGTCAGTGACCAAGACTTAGATATTATACGACAAAAGATACAAAAGTTAAAAAGTACAACTGCTACATTTAGTAAAAAGAATATACCTCAAGGTGAAAGACAAGAACTTGTAGAAGAAGCATTAACAGAACTAGATGAACTAAAACAAATGCTTAAATTACAAGCTGAAATAGAAGAGTTACAAAGAATTATTGATGAAGAAGATTATAGTACATTACTTAAACCTAAGAAATCTAGACCTAAGACTTTAAAAATATTAGAACTAACTAAAAAACGTAATGCATTAAAAGAAAAGATAAATACAAGATTAAGAAAAATAACTCAACGTAGTGAAAAGAATAAAGTTGGTAAGCCAATTAAAATAGCAGGAAAAGAATATCAATTATATAAATATCAAATTGCTGATGTTATTGGTTTTCCTCGTTTAGCATTAACAATGGCAGATATGTCAGCAATACTTAGACAAGGACTAATATTAACACCTAGATATTTACCAGTGTTATTAGCAAAAAATCCTGCGTTTAGAGATAAATGGAATAAATCGTTTATGTCATTCTTTAGTGGTACAACTGCTGAAGAAATAGATTTGTTTGTAAGAGACCAAGCAAGAAAATATGATTTAGAAGCACTAGGATTATTCTTACCTGAAGTAGGTGGTGGAGTAACTCAAGGTGAAGAATATTACTCTTCTAACTTAGGTGATAGAATACCTGTATTTAGACAAATAAGACAAATGTCAGAAAGACATTATGTTGGATATATTAACTTATTAAGAGTTGGTGTAGCAGTAGACTTTTTAGAAAGACATCAACGTACAGGAGTATTAAGTATAGAAGCACAAGAGTCATTTATGAACTTTGTTAATATTGCAACAGGTAGAGGTGACTTAGGAAGTTTAGCAAGAGCAACTGATTTATTATCTACAATATTCTTTTCACCAAGATTTACTGCATCAAGAATACAAGTAGCACCATCGTCAATATATAAATATACAAAGTACCCTGAGTTAAGACAAGACTTAATGACAACTTGGTTAGCGTTCTTAGGTACAGGTGCAGTAATATTAGCATTAGCATCATTAGCAGGTGCAGAAGTAGAAGAAGACCCTGAAGAAGCAGATTGGGGTAAAGTTAAAATAGATGATATGCGATGGGACATTTGGGGTGGTGTTCAACAACCAATGAGAGTTATAGCAAGAGCAATTAAATATGGCGTTGATGATGACATTGTAAATCGTAATGTTGCAAACGTAGCACAATTCTTACAATATAAACTATCTCCACCTGTTGGTATTACTCATGAATTACTATATGGTGAGGATTGGATTACAGGAGAAGATATTTCAGTACCACGAGCAGTTAGTGATGCAGTAACACCAATTATATTACAAACAGTTAGAGACGCTTATATGAACGAACTTACTCTTACAGAGGGTGCTATGTTAGCAATTCCTGAGTTCTTTGGAATAGGTTCTAGCGTTTATCAAAGTAACAGACGAGGAGGAGGGTCATCAGGTAACTTATTTTAAGAATAATCTTGACATGACCATTTAAGAGTTTTATTAAATATTAACCATAATTCGAGAGAGACAGTGAATGAGATAATAGAAAAAACAACAGTAGGGGTAATTGGATTTATAAGTAGTATAACACTATCTACAGTAAATGCAGTGCTATCAGCACTAGTAGCAATATTAACTATAATATACTTAGTAGTAAGCATTAAGAAAAAATTAAAAGAATGAGTAACAAACCAAAAAAAAGAACTGTAGTTAATATGGTTAAAGCAGATAAAAACCCTACAGGTGGATTATCTCAAAAAGGTAGAGATAAATATAATCGTGCTACTGGTGGTAATTTACAACGTCCTGTTACAGGTAAAGTAAAAGCAGGTAGTAAAGCATCTAAAAGACGTAAATCATTTTGTGCAAGAATGAGTGGTATGAAAGGTGCTTTGAAAGATAGTAAAGGCAGACCAACTAGAAAATTATTAGCATTAAGAAAATGGAAATGTAGAAATTATGCCTGATACAGATTTTAAAATAGGTGCTACCACTGATATAACTATTCCATTAAGAAATTTGTTATCAATTATTGGTGCAGTTGCAGTAGGAGTTATTGGATATTTTCATATAGATGAACGTATTATGTTGCTTGAGCATGAACAAGTTAGAATGTTAGATGATATAAGTTCTAATGAAACTTGGATTGATGAGTGGGAGTCAGATGGTATACTACCATTAGACGTAGAACAAAATATGAGAATAACATTTATTGAAAAACAACTGGAGAGTTTAAATGAGTAGAGTAAATGAAGCAGGTAATTATACTAAACCTACAATGAGAAAGACTTTATTTAATAGAATTAAAGCAGGTAGCAAAGGTGGTAATGCAGGACAATGGTCTGCTCGTAAAGCACAGATGTTAGCTAGAATGTACAAAGCTAAAGGGGGAGGGTATAAATAATGCCATTTAATAAATATACAGATAAACAAAAAAAACTAGCAAGAATATCAGAACCAAGAAATAAAATTACAGGTGCTGATTTTAAAAAATTACGTAAAGGTAAGAAGAAAACTTTACTAAGTGAGGTATAATGTCAGCGTTAAAAAAACCACAAACTATGCTACGCAAATGGTCGCAACAAAAATGGCGAACATCTGATGGAAGTCCTAGTAAAGGAAAGAAAAGATACTTACCTGATAGTGCATGGAAAGCTTTAAGTAAATCACAAATAGCATCTACTAATAGAGCAAAAGCAAAAGGTGATGCAAAAGGAAAACAATTTGTAAAACAACCAAAGAAGATAGCAGAATTAACTAGAAAGTATAGGGTGTAACATGCCGAACGGAATAGCAAGATTAAATAAACAAGCACTAGTTTTAAACGAAAATAAAACTGGAACAACTGCAACTAGTCAATTTCATTTGCCTAATGATACAAGATATATTATTATATCAAGTAATTCAAAAATTCCTTTATTGTTATTAAATGAAAACGATGTAGAGATAGCAACTCTATTTGTTAAAGGCTCAGGAACAGGTGCAGGAATATATGAAGAATATAATATATCTGATATGAAACTTAAAATAAAAGCAATTAGTAGTAATGCAGATTACAATGTTAAAGTAGTTAGATTTTTTACAGGAGTATAATATGATTATTGAACCAACAGGACTTACAGTATCAGCAGATTTAATTAGTAATAAAACAACTGTAAGTAATTCAGAATTTGTTTATTGTTGTAATAGAAGAAGTTCAGGTATTAGTTATGTACAGTTATTAGATACAAGTGATGATACTACAAGAACTGCAAGCTTTGCAATACCACCAAATAGTGGTCTCGTTATTATAAAAAAAGCAGGACAGTTTATATTTTCTTCTCAAGGTGCAGGTGGCAGTGGTTCAGGAAGTAATATTGGATTTACACCAATAAGATATGGTTCATAATGTTTAAGTCATTAGAAATATTAGAAAACAATAATGGATTTCCTGCAGGGTTTAATGATAGATTAGGTAGAACTGCACCACTTTATATTCGTAAATTTAATTTTGGTCAAAACAATACATATAGTAGTGTTTTTGTAAGAGCAACAAATATGCAAGAAATAGGAACACAAGGTCAAAATATTAGATATGTTATTATATGTGATAGTTCAGGAAATAGAATAGCATCTTTACCTGTGCCTTGTTCAGATAGTATAATTTTTAAAGTAAGTGATATAAGTAATACATATTTTTCTGCTAAAGATGAAGATGGTTTAATTAATGATGACCCTGATAATCCAGATGCAGGAAGTATAACATTTGAAACAGTTAGATACGCATCAGGCGAATAAATAAAAAGAGGTAATTATGGACGCATCAGTATTAAGTTTATTAGGAGGAGGTTTATCAGGTTTTATATTTAAACTAATAGGCAACCTTGTATCAGCACAACAAGAACAAACAAAGATGTTATTGTCAAAACAAGAAGCATCTGATATATCTCAAGACAAAGCATCATTAAGAGGTGGTGTTTGGGTTAGAAGAGGTATAGTAGCAACTATATTATTTGCAGTTGTTATAGCACCATTCATTATAAGTTTTACAGAAGTTGGTATTACTATTCCAGTAGAGAAAGGAATGTTCTTTTGGAAGAAAACAGTATACGAAACTTTATCAGGTTTACTCGTTCATCAAAGCGTATATGATTCTTTATATTGCATAATAGGATTTTATTTCGGGTCGAGTACTATATCTAGAAAATAAACGTTAAAAGGTTAGCGTAAGGGTCGTTCATTACCCTGTTCCTATGGTGTTTGGTCAGCATCATTAAAACCTTTAAAATGACCAATTAATTATTAACAAGTTATTAACAGGAGAAGTATGTCTATGTATCGTATTGTTCACAATGAGTCAGGTAAAGAATGTTTAATAGAAATAGATAAGTATGATAATGCAGAAATTAAAAGAAAGGCAAGTGAACAATTAAATCTACCCATAGATATAAAAGCCTATGGGCAGATTAAGATTATACCTCTAACTTAGGATTTAATCTTTTTAACATAAGTTTGTCCTCTATAGTTAAGAACTACTTCCATTGTAAACCTCCCAATGTTAGCGTTCCTTCAGTCACTTTGACCTACTTCCGACCATATAGGTTGAACGAGTTATATACTGGCTATATAGAATATTATAGTTATAGTCAAGTAAAATTACTAAAATATTAAAAAATTGGCTTACGAGGATTGCGTATAATCGACTTTCTCATGTAAAGTAATACTAGAGGTCATCTTAAATTTACTAGTTTTTATCATGGAACTAGTAAACCATTCTCTTATTATTTAGGGCATTACTTCATCGCATTGAAGCAAATTGTTTACATTCCCTCATCTATAGCATGTTCATCTATTTTAACTTTAGGTAAACTTACAGTACCCTCTAGTTTAAAATTATCAGGCAAATCAAATATTTGTTTTAACATATCCTGAAACATTTGAATTGCATCTTCCTGAGTCCATGCGTTTTTATCCTTGAAACCAAAGATACCTGTATCATCTTCGTAAGTTAATTTAATCATAATGACATTACCTCGTTAATTGCAGTTTCACCTTTCAAAATTATTCCACAACCTATTGCAGGTTTCTTAGCATGTTTACAATATCCCATTGCATAACTTTGTGCATCAATACCACAACCTACTTGCATACCAAATACATTTCTGTTCTTTCCGAAACTCCAGTGAGTATACATTTCAGTATGTAAATGACCTTGAACTATAGAAGACATCTCTAATAAAGACCTACTTCTAGCAGTACCATTTTCACCATGAATATAACACACACCATCAATATCAACGAAGTCTGTAAATATCCAATTAGGTGTTTCTAAAACTTCAGCATATGATTTTATCCATCGTTTAGGTACACCTGATGACATAGATTTTCTAAACACCATTCTATCATGGTTACCAATACAAACATGTGCTTCAGGAAAAGCTTTGTAATATGGTGCTAATCTAATAATTGCACTTTGTAATTCATCATCAGCACCCATACCATTAGGGTCTGTTTCATGATAAGAAGCAAAATGATTATCTATTAAATCACCTATAAAAACAACAGTGTCACAAGCGTGTTTCATATACATATCAGAACAGAAATCTAGGTAACCATTTAAATCAAACGGACAATGTAAATCACCTATAACCAGTACGTTTCTTCCACCATTTAATTTACATCTTTCCATTGGTGTTGGAATAGAAGTCTCTGCTTTTAAATATCTTAATGCTCGTTTGACTGACTCTGCTGATATACCATATTCCATAGCAGTTTCAAATATACCAATGTCATCTACTCGTTCTTTTATTTCTCTACATCTTGCAATACTATAAGCCATTATTACCTCCCTTTAAGTTACTAGTTCCATAAACATACAAAAAAGTACTGTTGCAAATAAAAATAGAAAAACTAAATACATAAAATCATCTGTGTTCATTTAATAATTCCTCATATTTATCTTTGTACTTTTGTTTAATTTCATCTAACTCCTGAATAGACCATCTTGTCTCAGCAGGTTTTCTTGATATAAAACATTTTTCTTCAAACCATTCTTTACTATATTTATCTATTAAAAAAATTGCAAACTCTGATAGTCTACCACCATGAATACAATTACATGATTGGCATTGACCATAAACTAAATCTTCATCAAATAAAATATTTTTACTTCTTCCTGCAATACCATGTCCTGCTTGCAGTGTGTTAAATCCTTTATGATATTTGGTAGGTACAGTATCTTTACATGTTATACATACACACATATCTGTTGTTCCAGTGGTAGCGATTGAGTCCCTGAGCCGAATGTATTTTGAGAACATATTCCAAGCACCCTTTTTTGCTGATTTAATTGTACGTTTTCTAGGCATAAAAAAAGCCTGACATATGAAAGGGTCAGGCAACTCCTCGTTGAGATTTGAATAAGTTATTCATTGATACAGTCATACTCTGTCGTTTTTTTAAAATGGTATTTCTTCAGCCATATCATCTTTAATGGCTTCAGTAGACTCATCTTGATTTGAAGTTGCATTATGATTTAAAGAATTAAAATATTCTTGAAGTTCTTTATCACAATCTTTTGCATTTTCAATTTCATCTTTTGATAGTTCAATACTTTCCCATACTGGATATTTAAATCTACCTATAGTTTGAACTGAACTATTAGTTAAATCAGAATTGTCACCATACTTACCCTCTATCCAAAGGTTAGCAGACTTTCCTTTTAACTTAATACAAACAATACTACCAATAGGTACATCATCTATATCTTCACATAACATTGCATAAATATTTTTACGATATGTTATTCCCTCATCTTTTAGTTCATCTTTAATATCAGAGTATGTACCTCTTTTATGTAAAGTTTGACTTCCATCTTTTCTAATATAGACAGAAATATCTTCATTAGATTGTCTGAAGCCTGTTGAATAAGCAGTACCTCTATCACTTAACCAACCCTCAACACTGGACATTTGGTCTAGCACTGCAAAACGAATTGGTTTTTCTAAGAAGCTTACTTGCTTGTTAATATTATCCCACATCTTAAACTGTCCATTCTGTGCGTTCCATTCAATGAAAGCAGTTGTTGGATTTGATATAGATGTAGGTTCTTCTACTGGATTTGTTCTACTCATATTTAACTTTCTCCTTTAAAAAATACAAGGGTACTCTCTCATGATTTCCCCTTGTTTGTCAAGCACTAATGCCACTCTTTATGTATAAAAGTTTGATAGCTTTGTTTAAACTCCAAACTAGAAACAGGACTAATTCCTTGTCTATTTTTTTGGAATTTACATATAACATGTTCACCTTTATAATCAAGGTTACGAGCAATATGATTACCATCTACTTTGACTCCCTCATAAGGAACGTTCATTAGATATATAATAACGTCAGCAATATTCTCAACGTTCTTTGAATAAGCAATACCACCATCACTATTAGGGTGACTTAGTACTACTACAGGTATCTTAATATCATCTCTTAATGATTTCAACTGATGAATAATATGGTCATACATTGAAGTACGAGAATCATATCTTTTATCAGGATTAATGCATAATAGATTATCTATAAACAGAATGTCAGCACCTGCTTTTTTCTGTGCAATACCCCATGCTCTTAACTCTTCTATGTCCATGCCACCATCGACAATTTTATATTTCATTTTCTTTATATGTCTCATTGCTTTTTCTGAATTAGTTTTTTCATTATCAGTAATGAATCCTCTAGTTCTCATAAACCAAGTATCAACTTGATATTGACTTATAAATCTAGGAACTAACTCAGAACGTAACATTTCTAGTGATGCTAATGGTGCAACAAAACCATTGGTATGCAGGTGAAGAATCCATTGAAGTATCAATGCAGTTTTACCTGTACTTCTAGGTGCATGAACAATGATTAATTCATTCTTCAAACGACCTAAATGATTTGTCCAATCATTAGACCACCAATTAACATTACCTGACTCACCTTTTGCACAAGCATCAATAAAATCTTTAGCATGTTCATGAAGAGGTTTATCTACAACTTCATTTACATTTAAAGATATTAGGTTGCTCATAACAGAATCAGAACCACTTTCTTGATTAAATGCTTTTGATAAACCCTCATTAAAAATAACAATCTCTTTTCTTAATTTAGATTTTTCTAAAACAATATCTTGATAAGCAAAATAATGACTAGCAACTATTGTTGAATCCATTAAATCTAATAAATATTCATCACCACCAACTTGTCGTAATAAATTATTATCATTTAATTTATTTCTAATAGTAATTGCGTCCATTGTCTTATCATTTATATACATATCCTGTAACTCTTTAAACAAAACTCTATGTTTCATTATATGAAAGTCATCAGGTTTTAATCTGTTCTTGGTAAAAGAATTAGGGTCTAATAAAATAGACCCCAATATACCACGTTCAGACTCATAATCATGTGGTAATTCTTTATTCATATCTCAACTACCTTTCTTTGTTCAACTTCATTTATAATTTCATCTTTCCACATTTTACTGGTTGGATTTATCCAAGCTTGGAAATCTTTCCTATATACCTTATTAGGTCTGCTTTGAATATATGGTATTATTTTATCCTTTATAGACTTGTGGTCTTTATTAGATAATCTATTCCAATATTTTAACGCAGTAGGTTTATTACCTTTACAACCATATAATTTCCAACACTCTTCAAATAAGTTAATATTCTTATTATTAATATTCTTATAGTTAGTGTCCACCTGAGGAACTACCCCTTGTACATTTTCTGTACTAGAGGTAGTACGTTTAATGAACACCCTATACCTATTTGAAGTATAACCTCCATCATCACGTTTAGTTTGTGTCTTTTGTATATAACCTAAAGACTCTAACTCAGCAATGTGTTTGATTAATGTTGTTCTAGAATTAATACCACACTCTTTAGATAAAAGATTGAGAGATGGGAAACTAATCCCACTCTCATTGTTTGTATGATATATCAACCAAGATATAATTACCTGCTTGTATGGGTGTAAACCTTTTAATACTTTAGCTGGAAAGATACCGAACTCACCTGTAGTGTACGTAATTGTCATTATTCAATCTCCTTGTATTTAAAGATTAAACCACGAACATGTGGGTAACGTCCACTTAATTGTCCAACAATATGTGACCTATCAATATTCAAACATCTCGATGCCTGACTAATTGAATCAAAGTTTAATAGAAACTGACCTGTTAAAGGATTACGTTGTAATGTTAATTCCAATATAATCCTTTCATCTTGAGGTCTAGGTTTACCATTATTATAATTTTCAAACATAGTCATTATCATCGGTTCATAGATGTCCATTAGTTCAATAGGACATGCTTTACCTAATCTTTTTTGTCTCATGCTAGTGCCTCCATTGGAAATTTAACACCCAATATATCAAGTGCATCTTTTATACGAGACACTGCCATGTAATAGTTTTGC